>Ga0194124_10000017_pt1 | contig 265651 bp, 227 predicted proteins | sample TA2KigCas0mmetaG_FD_148605 | JGI IMG/M metagenome (GOLD analysis project Ga0194124, IMG submission 148605) | Freshwater microbial communities from Lake Tanganyika, Tanzania - TA2015031 Kigoma Deep Cast 0m | ecosystem: Environmental > Aquatic > Freshwater > Lake | place: Tanzania: Lake...
TGGTCGGGTGGCCGTAGCACCCCAGATCCCCGTAGCCCAGGTCGTCGGCGAAGATGATGACGACATTGGGCTGTCGGGCCGAGGCGGAGAGTCCGAAGGCGAGTAGGGCGATGAATGAGGTTAGGAGGCGGGGCATGAGGATATCTGACTTCGCCAGCGTGACGTTGCAAGAGGACGCTGACAGGGCAGGGTGGGGACGTGACCCCTTCGCAACTCCGCCTGTATCGATCCACCGTCTTCCTCGGTCGAAAGCCGAAGGTCGGCTGGCCGGCGGAGTTCGCCGTCATCACCGCATGGGAGCCGACCGGTGAGAAACGGTCGCCGGTCAGGAATCGTGCGGCCGACCGTAAACTCAGTCGTGCGCTGATCTCGGAGGGCCACCGCCCCTGGCGCATCACCGGGGCCTCCCCGGACTTCGTCCATCGCGAGCCCGGCTGGCTCGTCCCCATCGGGCGGAAGGACGCCATCAGGATCGGCCGGGATTTCCTGCAGATCGCCGTGTTCCATGTCAGGAGGGGTCGGGTGACCGTCCTGCCGTGCTTCCGGGGCCGTCCGGCGCCCTTTGGCAGACCCTGGGGCGAGGCGTGGGTGGGGCGGCCGGTTTAGGGTTGGAAAAGCCCGTCTGAAGGGGATTCTGGGAGCACCCCGCTTCCCATGAGATTCCTCACCCTCATCGCCGCCCTCGTCCTGGGCGCATCCGTCCGTGCCGCCGACGCGCCCGGACTCGTCAACGGCCACCCGGCCGACATCAAGACCCTGGCCATCGGTGATACCGCGCCGGAGTTCGAGCTGATCGGCACCGACGGCAAGATGCACAAGCTCGATGAATACAAGGGCGGCGAGGCCCTCGTCGTCCTCTTCACCTCCAACCACTGCCCGACCTCCCACAGCATCGAGCGCCGCCTCCAGCGCTTCTGGGAGGCCTACCAGCAGAAGGGCGTCAAGCTCGTCGCCATCAACCCCAACCACCCGGACGGCCTCTCCAAGGACGAGCTCGGCTACGGCGAGTTCGGCGACTCCTACGAGGAGATGAAGCCCTACGCCCTGAAGAACAAGTGGACCTTCGACTACCTGTATGACGGCGACAAGCAGCTCACCGCCCGCGCCTACGGCTGCCTTGCGACCCCTCACGTCTTCATCTTCGACAAGAATCTCAAGCTCCGCTACCAGGGCCGCTTCGACGACTCCCGCTTCTACGACGACAGCACCGTCAAGTCACCTGATGCCCAGAACGCCGTCGACGCCATCCTGGCCGGCAAGCCCGTGCCCGTCGAGCTGACCCGCCCTATGGGCTGCTCCACCAAGTGGCGCGAGAAGAAGCCCCTGCACGACGCCAAGCACGCCGAGTGGGCCGCCATCCCCGTCAAGGCCGAGACCATCGACGCCAAGGGCCTCGCCGCCCTGCGCAAGAACCCCACCAACAAGTACCGCATGGTCAACGTCTGGGCCACCTGGTGCGGCCCGTGCGTCAAGGAGTTCCCCGACATCGTCGAGCTCACCCGGAAGTTCGGCATGCGCGACTTCGAGCTGATCACCCTCAGCATGGACGACCCCAAGGACCTCCCGAAGGTCGAGGCCTTCCTGGGCAAGAACTCCGCCGGCACCGCGCCCAAGATCCAGAACGGCCTGAAGAACGAGGGCCGCACCACCAACCATTACGTCTTCACCGGCAGCGCCGATGAACTCGCCGCCTCCCTCGACAAGGACATGCCGGGTCCCATCCCGCACACCGTCGTCATCGCTCCCGGAGGCGAGATCGTCTACCGCCACACCGGCATCATCGACCGCGAGCAGGCCGCGTCCGCCATCCTCGACCGGATGAACCGCTTCTACTCGCCGGGCACCGCCACCGCGGCCGCTCCCAAGAAGGCCGCGAAGAAGAAGTGACCGGCCTCTGCGCCTGAACAAAAGGCCCCGGCGTCATGCCGGGGCCTTTTTCGTGGGTCACTTGCGGGGGCCGACCTTCATCCGGCCGCCCTTCAGATCGAGCCACGTGCTCCTTCCGGGCATCCAGGAGGGCCCGAAGATCGCGTCGAACCCGAAGACCCCGACGCTCATCTTCATGACCGCGGGCGCGAGTCCGAAGATGTCCTCGACCTTTTCCTCGCCGAGGGTAAAGGGCAGCTTCCATGCGTCCGTGGGCTCGAGGTCGCCCATGATGGGGTGGAAGTCCTTGAACGTCGCGGTCCGGAAACTTTCGACGCCGAACTTCGCGTCCATCACGTAGCCATACTGGGCTCCCGTGTCGAAGATGGCCTTCGCGCCGTGGCCGTTGAGCCTGATGTTGACGACGGGCATGCCCATGGTGCTCGTGTCGATTTCGAACGAGCCTTCGGCAGGCGTCGCCACCCCGAGTTCCATCCGGCCAGCGATTAGGTCGAAGCGCATCGCCTCTTCCGACAGCAGGTCCAGTCCAACCAGAGCGTCGACCTGGGCGCCGATGTTCGCGGACAGGGTGTCGAAGTCGAAGCCCAGGTAGCCGCCCTTGCGGACCTCATGGGATGAACCGCCCCAGCTCAGCCTGCCGGTGCGGCTGGCCGTGAAGGGAGCCCCCGTGTCGATGAGCGTCCGCCCCTCGGCGGTGTCGGCGAACAGGTGCTTGCGGAGGATGTAGAGAGGAAGAGAGGAGGCCATAGATGTGAACTTCACGCTGTAAGCATACAGGCTACTGTCAACTCTGTTCTTCCCATCAACAAAAAGCCCCGGTTTCCCGGGGCTTTTGACCTTCATTTGAGGGTTTTCAGGCCCTCTTGACCTTGACCCACTGGCGTGTGCGGGCGGACTCCAGGACCGCGTCGCAGACGTACTGGGTGCCCAGGGCGTGACGGAAGTCCGGGTAGGCCTTGGGGGCCTTGGGATTGTCCAGACTCTTGAGGAACTCGGCCAGCTCGTGCGTGAACGAGTGTTCGTAGCCCAGGCAGAGACCGGGGACCCACCAGTTGCCGGCGTACGGATGGTCGCCGTCCGAGGTGTGGATGCTGGCCCAGCCTCGGCGGTCACCGGGGACGCCGTGGTCGAAGTAGTTCAGACGGTTGAGGTCGTGGAGGTCCCACTGCAGTGACTTCTTCTCACCGTTGATCTCGAACGTGTAGAGCGCCTTGTGTCCGCGCGCGTAGCGCGTGGACTCGAACTGGGCGAGCGAGCCGTTCTCGAAGCGGCAGAGGAAGATGGCGGCGTCATCGATTGTGACGGCCTGCTTCTTGCCCGTGGCGGTATGGACGCGCTCCTTGATGAACGTCTCGGTGACCGCGGAGACCTCGGTGATGTCACCGTTGATCCAGCGGGCCGTGTCGATGCAGTGCGCGAGCAGGTCGCCGGTCACGCCGGAACCGGCGGCGGCCGCGTCGAGACGCCAGAGGCCAGCGCCGCCCTGGGGCAGCTCGGCGGAGATCGTCCAGTCCTGCAGGAAGTTGGCGCGGTAGTGGAACACCCGACCGAGTTCGCCGGCGGCCACGATGTTCTTGGCCAGCGTGACGGCGGGGAGGAAGCGGTAGTTGTACCAGACCAGGTTGGGGAGACCGGACTTCTCGACCGCGGCGACCATCTTCTCGCCCTGCTCGCCGTTGAGGGCGAGAGGCTTCTCACAGAGGATCATCTTGCCGTGCTTGATGCACGCCAGGGCGATCTCGGCGTGCGAGTCATTGGGCGTGCAGATGTCGACGGCGTCGATGTCGGGGCGGGCGACCAGCTTGCGCCAGTCGGTCTCGTGGGAGGCGTAGCCCCACTTCTCGGCGAAGGCCTTCACCTTGGCCTCGTCGCGGCCGCAGACGGCCTGCCGGACGATGTGGTGACCCGTGGTGGCGGAGTCCTTGGGGAAGAAGTGGCCGACCTGGGAGTAGGCGTTGGAATGGGTGCGGCCCATGAAGCCGTAGCCGATGAGGCCGATGCGGACGGGTTTGGACATGTTGGTGCGGGGATGGTTCGGGGGGATGAGGGATGCGGCTCAGAGCGCCCTCTTCACCTTCACCATCGCGGAGAGGATGGTGTTCCAGGTCTTCGGGTTCTCGAGCGTCGCGTTGGGGAACATGCAGCCGTCCCAGCAGAGGTGCTTCATGCCGCGATCGGCGGCGCCTTCGAGCCAGACCTTGGAGCAGGCGGCGATGTCGAGCTTGCCGTTGGGATCGTCGGCCTGGCAGTGACGTCCGGTCTTCTCGTGGGAGCCGGTGCCGTGCACCGTGCCGTCGTTCTGGGCCACGTGGAAGTCGATCGTCCAGGGGCGGAGCTTGCCGACCATTTCGCGGTAGGCGGGCCAGAACTGCTCCTGCGTGTAGCCTTCCTTCAGCAGGGCGGCTTCGGGCTCATTGTAGCCCATCAGGTAGAGGTAGGTGTGGGCGAGGTCGGCCTGGAAGCCGAACGTCTTGGGCATCCCGACACCTTCGAGCGTGTCGAGGATGGCCTTCCAGGAGTGCATGCCGGCCCAGCAGATCTCGCCTTCGGCGGCGAGACGCTCGCCGTGGTCGGCGGCGATCTTCGCGGCCTTCTTGAACGTGTCGACGATGCGGGCCGTGTTGGCCTTGGGGTTCTCGCGCCACTTCTGCACGCCGAACTCGGCGGAATCCACGCGGATGATGCCGTACTTGCGCACGCCGTGCTTGTTGAGGAGCTTGGCGATGCGGCAGGCCTTCTCGATGGCCAGGAGGAACTTCTGCTGCTGCTCGTCGGTGCCCATGGCGGAGTCGCCGACCGTGCCGCCCCAGACGGGGGCCACGAGCGAGCCCACGTTGAGGCCCTTGGACGCGATGAGGTCCGCCATCTTCTTCAGACCGTCCTCGGAGATGTCCGGGTCGGTGTGGGGATGGAACAGGAAGAGGTCGACGCCGTCGAACTTCTGGCCGTCGACGGAGGCGTTGACCGTGAGCTCGAGCATGCGTTCGAGGGCGATCGGGGGGTGGTCGGTGTTGGGCTCCTTGCCGACGAGGCCGGGCCACATCGCGTTGTGCAGTTTCATGGTGTGGGGTGCTGGGGTTGAGAGGGGGAGGGCGGGCTCACTTCTTGCGCGCCTTCTTGTGGGCTCCGACCGCGGGGGCGTCGGGGTTCACTTCGGGGCCGAAGTAGCGGAGGCAGACGAGCGGCTCGGTGGTCGAGGTGTTGCGGAACGTCACGCCGGCCTTGGCGCCGTCCTCGGTGCAGAAGTACTCGTCCTCGGTGAGCTCGTTGAAGCGGATCAGCTTGGGGCTGTTGAGCACCTCGCCGTTGATCGTGCCGGAGCCCTGGACGCAGATCAGTCCGTAGGCGCCCTTGTCCTTGATGGTGCACTCGGAGCCGGGCTCGAGGGTGAGCTCCTTGGCGGTGAAGTACTGGAACTTGTCGATCTTGCCGTAGACGATCCACTTGTCGACCCAGCCCTTGCCCTTGGCGGCCGCGACGGGTTCGAGGTAGTGGTTGTCCTTGAAGTTCGGGTCGACGTTCTTCTCCCAGTGCAGCTGGTCGACGATGAAGTCCACGTCCTTGTGCTTGGACTTGGGCATGTCCTTCACCAGCAGCGACCACGGCACTTCGCGTCCTTCGACGAGGTTCTGGTACATGCCGAAGACGTCGGAGCCCCACTGCGGCTCGTAGGTGCAGAGCGAGCCCGGGGCGTGGAGCACGCAGGGGTCGATCAGCCAGCCCGTGCCGGGCTCGAGCTTGTAGGCCTTGGAGAGCGCGAGGATCTTGTTGTCACCCTTGTGCCAGTTGGCGATGCACTCGCGGACCTGGGCCTTGGTGGTGCCGGGCTCGAAGCCCATGAAGGTGTAGGGGAAGTTGTTGCCGACGTTGTTGTGCTGGGGCGGGAAGTAGTAGGACTCCGGCTTGCCCTCCTGGCCCACGAGCTTCGCCTGCTTGGCGTCCTGGTGCATGTGGTGCGGGATGGGACCCATGTTGTCGAAGAACTTGGAGTAGACGGGCCACTTCTTGTACTTCTTCCAGATCTTGGAGCCGATGAGCGCGGCGCCGCACTCCTTGACGGCCTGCTTCAGGGTGAAGCGGGTGCCGCCGATGACGACGTAGCTCAGGCCTTCGTCCGGCGTGCGGTTCTCGTTGGCGGCTTCGGTCGTGGAGGCGAACCAGCGCTCGTCGATGCCGCCGCGGCTCAGGCCGAAGGCGTAAAGGTCATCCGGATGCAGCTTGAGGCGCTTGCCGGGCTGCAGGAAGGAGCGCGGCACCCAGCAGGGGGCGAGGCGGAGCAGGCCGCCCGTGCGGACGAGCTCCTTGGCGACCAGTTTGGACACGCCGGTCTTCTTGGTGTTGAGGTCCTGGACGATCTTGGGGGAGGGCATGGGTGGAAAAAGGGTGGGGCGGCGTCGGACCAGCCGAGCCATCCTGAATGGGGACCCGATAGATAGTAAGGGACCCGTCCGCCTACAAGATTTGAGTGAAACGGGCTTAACGCTTCAAAAACTTCCAATTAACCGGGGCCCTTACCGACTGCCTGGATTCGGATTCGATACGAATATGCGCAGGTCCGTCGGCCGAGATGGAGGTGACCAGACCGAAGTCGGACGGTACGGCGGCGGCTCCTTGGATCATGGGCAGGCGGACGGTCTCGTTGGGTCGGAAAGCACGGGAGGTGGGGACGCCCTCTCCGGCCAGCAGGTCCTTGCGGGCGTCGGCCACGCCGTCGCAGAAATGTGAGCAGACCTCCTCCACGCCAAGACGGCCGAGGTGCCGACCGTTCCAAGGTGCGCCGGGTCGGCCGCCGTTGGAGATCCAGAACAGGGTGGATGGGAAGTCGGCGACGTTCTTGAGGGCGAACCAGACAGCCCCGGGGAAGGTCACCGCGGACCATCCGAAGGGGCGTTTCTCGGTCTCGGGTTCGCTGACCATCATGACCAGGTCATCGTTGCCCTTGCGGGCGGGGTAGCGGGTGAGGTCGGCGGTCGACCCGTCCTTCATGGGCACTTTGGACAGATTATTGAATCGCGCGCCTGGCTTGAGCGCGCCTCGCTCGCCCGCGGCCGGATCGGAAAACTCCTTGTGATAGACCGAGCCCCAGCGGAAAGGACCGATGGAAATCCGGGCCGCCCCCTCGGGAAGCTCGGAGAGGTCGAGGATTGGGTGCGTCCCGTAGTTCCATCGTCCTTCCAGTCCGTGGATCAGATGTTCGACGTAGACCACGTGATGGCCGGGCTCGACGGACAGCGTCTTGGAAACCACGGCGCCCGTGTCGGCGCCTTTCTGCTCGAGCGAGAGGTGACGAGGACCGGAGGATTTGAGCGTCCAGCGGGCGTTGGCGACGTCTCCATGGGGCGGGCCGGACTCCTGGCCGCCGAAGGGAAGGCAGAGGAAATCTCCCCTCAGGTGCACCAGCAACGGCGGAAGCGACGCGTCGACGTCCTCGGGCTTCCAGGGCGACAGGGAGTAGGGCGAGAAGTCGCCGTTGGTCAGACGGAACATGACCGGGGCCAGATGTCCCGCCGTCTCGGTGACGGCGACTTCCGCTTCCGGGGTGGCGAGCACATGGCTGGGGGAGCCGTGGATGGTTCGCATGGGGAGAGAGGTTCTTGTCCATCGGTGATGGCAAGTCAATGACCGCAGGGCTTGATAAGGGCCGTGGCGCCGGCAATCTCACCGCATGAATCCGAAGCCGATCCTCTATCACAAGCATGGCTGCCCTTGGTGCGACGAGGCCATGGCTTTCTTCGCGGCCCAAGGGGTGGAGCTCGACGTCAGGGACGTGTTGGCCGACATGCACGAGATGCGGCAGCTCGTGGCCCTCACGGGACAATCCAAGTGCCCTTCTTTCCGCTACAAAGACTTCATCGTGGCGGACTTCTCCGTGGATGAATTTAAGGCCAAGGCGGCGCGCCGGCCGGACGTCTGCTTGGAGTTGGGCTTAAGATTGGATTGATTGAAGAGCCCCTTGACCATTAGGGTTTTTACCCTAGTCATTCTCCCTGTGAGGCTCGCCCCCCTCCTCGGCCTTCTGTATGTTCTGAATGCGGCGCTTCCTGCCGCCACCTCCCCCAATGTGGTCCTCATCATGGCCGATGACCTCGGGTGGGGTGACCTCGGGTCCTACGGATCCAAGCAGAACCACACACCCAACTTGGACCGTCTGGCCACCGAGGGGATGCGGTTCACGAGTTTCTACGCGACCCAGGCCGTCTGCACTTCGTCCCGTGTCGCGCTGATGACGGGGTGCTACCCCAATCGTCTCGGACTGGGCGGCACGGCGTTGCCTCCTGACTCCAAGCTCGGACTCGCCGAGACCGAGCAGACCCTCGGCGCCCTCTTCCGCAACGCCGGATATGTCACCGCGGTCATCGGCAAGTGGCATCTTGGCGACGCCCCGAAATTCCTGCCCCCCGCGCATGGCTTCGATGAGTCGATGATCATCCCGTATTCCAACGACATGTGGCCGTTGGGATATTTCCCGGGTGACGAGAGCAGGAAGACGCGTTATCCGGTCCTGCCGCGTTACACGGACGGCCACCGGATGGGGTTGTTGAACGACTGGAACGACATGGATGAACTCACGAGCATGCAGGGCTACCGGTCCATGAAGTTCATCCGCGACTGCGCGCGCCGAGGACGGAGTTTCTTCCTCTACGTGCCCACCTCGATGCCGCACACCCCCCTGGGCGCGTCCTCCGACTTCAAGGGAAAGGGGCCCACTCCTTACGCCGAAACCCTAGCTGACATCGACCGGGCCGTGGGAGGCATCATGAGGACCCTCGACGAGGAGAAGGTCGCATCGGACACCATCCTCATCTTCACCAGCGACAACGGGCCTTGGCTGAACTTCGGAAAGCATGCCGGGTCGGCCGCGCATTTCCGTGAAGGCAAGGGCACGACATTCGAGGGTGGCGTGCGCGTGCCCCTCATCGTGCGCTGGCCGGACAAGGTGGAGGCGGGAGCCGTCTCCGGCGCTTTGGTCGCAAACCTCGACGTCGTGCCCACTCTGGTGAAGGCCTGCGGCCTCACGCCTCCGGCCCTGCCCATCGACGGACAGTCCTTCCTCCCCATCCTGCGAGGCGAGTCCGCCAAGGTGCGCGATGAATTCGTCTATTACTACGGCGACAGGATCGAGGCCGTCCGCAAGGGTCGCTGGAAGCTCCACCTGCCCCACGCCTACCTCAGCTACGAGAACATGCCGCCGCCTCCCAAGGACGGTGCGCCTGCCACCACGAGCCGGAGGCAGATCGAGCTGTCCCTTTACGACCTGGTCGCCGACCCCGGCGAACGCGTGAATCTGGCCGACAAGAATCCGGAAGTGGTCAAGGACCTGCAGTCGTTTGCCGCCGCGGAACGAAAGCGGCTGGATGCAGGCAAGCGTCCGGTCGGCCGGGCCGACTGATCAGAGACTGAGTAACCCCAGGGCGCGTTCGAGGCACACGGAGACGCCGACTGCGCAGACCACGATGGCGGCGCCCTTTCGGGCCGGTAGCGAGGGCCAGGCTCGGTTGAGCAGGCCGAAGACGCCGGCCGAAACCAGCACGATCCCGACCTGGGCTGATTCGATGCCGACGTTGAAGCCCACGAGCAACACGACGATGCCGGCCTTGTCCCAGCCTTCGAGCCGCTCCGCCGCTGCGGCGGCGAAGCCGAGACCGTGGACGAGACCGAAGGTCAGGGGCACCAGCCATCGGACCGGCAAGAGCGCGCCTCTCCAGGCCTCATAGCCCGCCCAGGCGATGGTGAAGGCGATCACAGGCTCGATCCAGGCGCCCGTGGGCGGCAGCGCGCCCGTGACCACGAGCGTCAGCGTGACGGCGTGACCGGCGGTGAAGATGAGCGAGCGCAGGAGGGCCAGTCTGATCGTCCCTGCGCACAGGAACATCGCCAACATGAAGAGGCAGTGGTCCCAGCCCGCGGGAATCACGTGCTCAAATCCGGAAAGGAGGAACACGGTTAGGCCCGTCATGGGCAGGTCCACGTCGAAGGCCGCGGCCTCGCCGGGGATGACCGCGGTGACCACCTGATACTCCATCCCTTTCCTGAAATTGGTGAAGACCGTGCCGAGTTCGGGCGGGAAGGCGATTTCGACGCGTCGGGTACCGGCGGGAAGCTCCGCTCCCATGCGGGCGTTCATCAGCACTGGATAGCGGTCGGCCTCGCCTTGTCGCGCGCACTGGATCCTGACGGCTCCGGCCTCGGGAAACTGCCGAAGCTCGAGACTGACCGGTGTCCCGTCAGCGGTGACCTTCAGCGTGCGCAGGAACTTCGCGTGTGCGCCGTCCATGGCCTTCTCCAGCGCATCCGGGGTGCGCATGAGCGCGTCAAGTTCCTCGATGGGTGCGTCCTTGGGGAGCTTGCCCGTGAGGTAGGAGGGCACGTCGAACTTGATCGTCAGCGAAACGGAGCCGGAATCCTCGACTACCGCGATGCAGTTGGCCTCCTTCCACTGAGGATGGGCGCAAAGGGCGGAGGTCGCGAGGGTCAGGCCGCCCAGCAAGGCACGCCAGAGTAGGCGGGCATTCATCGGCGGCCGGGGCGTCTGGCCGAATAAAAGACTTTCTCCATGAAAAGGCCGCGGGCCGGGGCGGTGGGCACTTCGGCCGTGATGACACGTTCGTCGCGGTAGGCGGCGAGGCGCTCGGGCGGAAGCTTGCCTTCGCCGACGCGGATGAGCCCTCCGACCAGCCGTCGCACCATCTTGTAGAGGTAGCCGCTGGCTTCGGTGACGACGGTGATGCGCGGGCCGCGTCGGCGTACGCTGAGGCGTCGCAGGTCCTTGACGGGGTTCTCACCCTCCATGCCCTGTCCGTGCATGCCGCCGAAGGCGGTGAAGTCATGTTTGCCGAGGAGCATCCTGGCGGCACGCGCCATGGCCTTGACGTCGAGCCTACGCTTGCGGGTGTCGTGGCAGTAGCGGGCCTCGAAAGGCGAGGGCCATCCTTCGTAGATCTCGTAACGATACCGCTTGCCGGTGGCGCTGAAGCGGCAGTGGAAATCCCCCGGGGCGCGACGCAGGTCGGTGATGAGCATGCCCTTGGGCTCGCTGGAGTTGAAGGCGAGGAGGAGGTGCTTGGCGGGATGAGGCCAGAAGGCGTCGAAGTGGAAGCGCTGCCCGACGCTGTGCACGCCAGCGTCGGTGCGTCCGCTGCCATGGACATCAATGTCCGTCTGGAGGATGCGTGAGAGGCGCGCCTCGATCTCGGCTTCGACCGAATGACCGGTCCTTTGCACCTGCCATCCCGCGTAGTCCGTGCCGTCGTAGGCCACCGTGGCCACGAATCGCTCCGCCTTCAGCGGCTTCCGGTCAGGTTTGGCCATGTCAGCCCGGGCCTCCGATACCGCGGCTGTTGAGAAAGTCCTGAAGCAGGATCGCGGCGGCCCGCGAGTCCCGTTCTCCGCCGGCCCGCTGCCGTCGCCGCTCCCCGATACCCCGCGGTTTGCGACCCCCGTGCTCGTCGGCGGACTGGCTGGTGAGGCCTTCGTCGACCCGTTCGATCGGAAGGCCGAACCTGTCGCTCAGCAGGGCTGTGAAAGCGTCGACTTCCTCGCAGCGCTTCGTGCGTCCGCCTTCCAAGGATAAAGGGTATCCGACCACGAGCTGGGTCACCTTCAATCGGGCTATCTCGGAGCCGATGTGATTCAGGCGGGCCTCTGGGTCCGCTTCGGTGGCCGCTGGCATCGGGAAAGCCATGCCGAGGTCGTCCGCATGGCTCAGGCCGATGCGCTTGGAGCCATAGTCGATGCCGAGGTAGACCTCCCCCATGGGGTAAACGTGGCGGTTCGGTTCGGGGTTTTCAACACGTCTCGGGGGCGGGTTTGACATGGTGACGCCGAGGGTTGTGCTGTCTGCATGGCGACCGAAGGAGGACTCAACGACCACGAGAGGTCCCTTTATTCACGCCAGTTGCGTCTTCCCGGAGTGGGGGAGGGCGGTCAGTTGCGGCTCAAGCATGCTAAGGTGCTGATTGTCGGCGCCGGCGGCCTGGGGTCCCCCGCGGCCATCTACCTGGCTGCCGCCGGCGTCGGCGTGATCGGACTGGCCGATCCGGACAAAGTCGAGATCAGCAACCTGCACCGGCAGGTCCTGCACGGATTCGACACCCTCGGTCTGCCCAAGACGCTGTCCGCCGCTGAAGCCTTGGCCGAAATCAACCCCGGAATCGAGATGCCCCTTCACCCCGAGGGACTGACCGCCGAGAACGCATTGGAGCTGGTCGGCAGATACGACCTGGTAATCGACGGGGCCGATAACTTCTCCACCCGCTTTCTGGTCGCGGATGCCTGCGTCTTGAGCCGACGACCCCTGATCCACGGCAGTGTGCTGCGGTCCGAGGGCCAGGTGGGCACGTTCCTGCCCGGAGCCGGCTGCTACCGCTGCCTTTACCCCAAGATGCCGGACCCCTCCGAGGTGCCCACCTGCTCCGCGGCCGGTGTGCTTGGGGCGACCTGCGGCATCGTCGGTTCCTGGATGGCCTCCGAGGCGCTGGCGGTGCTTCTGGGCTCCCGGAATGCTTCCAGACTTCTCCAAGTCGATGCCAGGCTGGGACTGACCCGGCCGTTGGACCTGTCCGCCGACCCGGACTGCCCCGTTTGCTCCTCTCGGCCCCGCATCACCCGAATCATTCCTGAAAACTATCGTTTCTCCTGCCCTTCGCCCGTCATGAGCGAACACCCCCTCGAAGTCACCGTGCGCGAAGCCGCCGCCGCGCTCGCATCCCCCGCACCACCCCTCCTGATCGATGTTAGGGAACCCGATGAGCACGCCCTCTGCCGCATCGCCGGAGCCCGGCTCATTCCCATGGGGCAGGTGCCCGAGCAGATGGCGGAGCTCCCGCAGGACGCCGTCATCCTCGTCCACTGCCACCACGGCGGGCGCAGCCTGCGCGTGACCCAGTTCCTCCGCGCCAAGGGCTACAGGGCCGTCTCTAACGTCAAGGGGGGCATCGACGCCTGGTCCCGCGAGGTCGACGCCGCCGTCCCACGTTACTGAGGTTTAGAGGCTTGCCGAAATACCGCCCTCGCTACAATTCATTCCCACACATGAAGCGCCTATCCCTGCTCCTTCTAATCGCCGGCCTCAGCGTCGGGTGCACCTCCAATCTTCCCGAAGGTTTCGACACCACCGGCAAGGTCGGCGGATTTGGCGCCGCCGGAGGAGCCACCGACCTCGACACCCGGCCCTCGGGCTTCGACGCGATGGCCGCTGCCATCCGTGCCGGCAACATCCCTCCCGAGGCCATCCTGACCACGGTCTACTTCGACTTCGACCGCTACACCGTGGGCGGCGCCGAACGCGGCAAGCTTGACGCCATTTCGGGACGCGCCCGCTCCACCAAGATCATCGTGGCCGGTTACACCGACCACTTCGGTACCGAGGAATACAACCTCGCGCTCTCCGACCGCCGCGCCCAGTCCGTCCGCGAGTACCTCGTCGGCCTCGGTTGCGCCAACGCCAGCATCGAGATCATCGCCCTGGGCGAGCAGCAGGCCGACAAGAACGCGGCCGGACGTCAGTCTGGCGCCAAGGACCGCAAAGCCATCGTGGTCGATGTGAACTATTCCGGAGCGATCAGGCAGCCCGTCTCCGCGCCAGCGCCCGCTCCTGCCACGGGCGGAGCACCCGCCCCCGTCACCGCCCTCTGAGCGGTTTGCGAATCAAGACGAAGGCCCGCCGCGCGGTGGGCCTTCTGCTTTTCCGACGGCTCAGGGGAGCGTCACGAACAGGTACGTCAAGGTCCCCAGGTAGAGCGCGGCGGCGACGCCTTTGCCCACCATGCGCTCCCTGTCCTCACGATGCGGCGCGGCCCAGCGGCCGTAGATCCAGCAGGCCGTCGCGATGACGGCCAGCCCGACGGAGACGTCACGCACCCATTCCGCGTCCTCGACCAGTCCGTTCAGTACCCAGAGCAGGTAGAGCGCGTAGGCGAACAACGGGAAGGACATGCCCTGTTTCAGGGACTCCATCCACTCGCCGGGCTTCGGCAGCTTGGAGGAGAGTGCGGGGAAGACCGCCAGCAGCAGGTAGGGCAGGGCCATGCCTGCGCCGATGACTAGGAAGAAGAGCACCGTCTCGAGCCCCGACCTCTCCTGATCCAGCGCGAATCCGAGCGCTGCGCCCAGTCCGGGAGCCGTGCAGGGCGTCGCGACCGCCGTCGCGAGCACGCCTGAGAGGAAGGAATTGGCGCCGCCCTGAACCGCGCCGGCGACATTGCCGGCGAAGGCCGCACCGACCTCGAACACGCCCGAGAAGCTGAGGCCCAGGGTAAGCATTAGGACGCAGGTCCCGAGCACGAAGCCGGACGATTGCATCTGGAAACCCCAGCCCACGGAGGCGCCTCCGGTCTTCAGCGCGACGATGAGCGCGCCGAGCGCCATGAAGCTCATCACGACGCCGAGCGAGTAGAGGGATGCGTTGGTGACCGCCGTGTGACGGTCGGCGGCGGCGTCCTTGGCGAAGGAAAAAACCTTGAGTCCAATCATGGGAAACACGCAGGGCATGAGGTTGAGCAGCGCGCCGCCCAGGAAGCCCAGCGCCATCCAGTAGGCGGCCGAGTGGGTCTCGGTCGTGACGACGTGCTCCTTGCCGGCGGCCACAGCGTCCAGGGCGGACACGACCTCGCCCCCCGTGAGAATTTCGGACAGTACCGCCGTGGGCGATCCGGTCTTGAGGGCGACGTTCAGCGGGATGCCCTCCCGGCCGTATCTCTTGAGTTCGGCCGCGATGACGGCGTCCTTCTTGGTCCAGTCGGCCTTCATCAGCACGACGCCCTGGGCGGCGATAGCCCGGCTGACTTTGTCCTGCGTGTAGACGCGCTTGTTGACCTGGCAGGTGGTGCACCAGCGGGCGGTGAAATCCACGTAGACGATCTTGCCCTCCGCCAGGGCTCTGGCCTGGGCGTCCGGCGACCATGGGAGCCACTCTCCGGGCATGGCGGCCTGGGTCTTTCCGGGGGCGGGAACGGGCGCTGAGGGCGCATTCAGGACGGCCTCCACGTTGACGAACGTTCCGTCAGGCTGTCGCGTCGTGAAGACGGCCTTGGCGTCGGCCATTTTTTCGGTGGCCTCCCTGGTCGAGAAGGTGACCCTGCCGTCCGCATGCTTCTGCTGGAAGGTCGCCGTCGGGGTGATGAAGTTGGCGTGGGGGAACCAGGTGCCCGTGAGGAAGGGAGAGGGCAGCACGACCGTCAGCAGATCGCCCTTGACGCTTGCGGTGGTCTTGAGGGACGGACGCAGGTCAGGATAGAGCTTGGGGTCGTGGGCGATGACGGCGTCGGGGCCGTCCAGGTCCAAGGTGAGGGCGACGTCCTTTTCCTGAGGCACGCAGCCCTTGTCATCACATTCGAGCCAGGAAACGAGTCCTTTGAGCGTGACCTTTCCCTTGGTGCCGGCCGGAATTTCGACCGGGATGAGAATAAGCGTCTCGTCCTCATAGACGAAATTGTAGACCCCGGCCTGGTCCAGTATCTTGGGGCCGGGCCAGATGAATTCACCCGGATTGAGCCCGGCCTTGTCGGTCCATTCAATCGTGGGCGATTCGCCGGCGTCGCCGGGATTCTTCCAGTAGACGTGCCAGTGCGGATCGCACCTCATCCGGAGCGCCACCATGGCCTTGGTCCCCGGTGTCGCGTCGCTGAGTGCGACGAGGTCGACCTTGGTGCGTGCCGCGCCGAAGAGCTGGGCCAGGGGTAACAGGAGGGCGAGGAGCAGGGTCAGCTTGCGCATGACGTCATCGTGGGCGTCCCCCCGGAGGTTGGCAAGAGCCGCGGCTCAGCCGACCAGCGCGCAGGGCAGCAGGGCGGCGTCCGTCATTCCGTGGATGATCTTCTTGTCCGCAGGGCAGAAGGTGGCCAGCACGCCAGAAAGTTCGGTCGAATCCCCGTCGACGAGGAAGTAGGGGCAGAGCCGAACGCGTCCGTCCGCCAGCGTGAGGGAACCGTCCTCCGCATAGACCGGATGTCGCAGGCGCGAGGGCTTGTGATACTCCTGCATGACGTGGAAGGTCTCGTTGTCGGGACTCAGCGCGGATTCAATCGCCTCCAGCCACTGGTCCCTCGAGACGTCGCTGCCCAGGGTGACGCTCCGAGCCCCCCAGGCCGTCTCGTGGAAGCCCGAGGCCTTGATGATGAGGTTGCGTTCCCGCTGGGACGCGTCGGCCAGCTCAGCCCAGTCCCGGATCGGCCTTCCGCCCACCAGGGGCGCGTGAAGGACGGCGGTGGGGGGCAGTTCGACCCGTTCCATGATCCAAGTCTTTGGGACGATGCGCAGGAGGGCGTCGTGATGGTCCTCGGGCAGATTTTCTTTCCAGAATTCGGCCAGTTGCGGGTGGTGGAGCAGCGCGAGCCCCAGCTTCTCTTCCTGGAACGCCCTCATCGGCGGAGTGAGCACCAGACGGCCGGATTCCACCGCGGCGAAGATGCCTTCGGCGCTCCGGACGTTGGCCAGGTCGAACAGCTCGAAGAACCGGTAGAGAAGGTCGACCTTGCGCGGCGCTCCGTCGACCGGAATGAAAGCCTCCTCGCCCATCCTCATGACCTGGGACGGGTCGACCACCTGAACGTCATGGCCCAGTTCCCGCAGACGGCCGGCCAGCCATTCGAATTCCGGCCGGTAGGTCGCGGACTCTTCGCTCACCACAACGGCGAACAGCGGGAATTTCTGCCCGGGTGTGAGGGCGGCGAGCGCCTTGTGGAACCTGGCGGGCATCTCGCGTCCGCCGATGACGTTCGGGAAGTCGTCGGCGTAGACCTCATTAAGGTAGGCCGTCAGTCCCACGCCGCCCGGCACGCTGTCGAGCTCCGTCATGGTAAAGCCTGAATCGGTGATGAGCAGGTCGGGGCGAAGCACCATCGGGTGCTGGCCTTTGACCGTGCGGTGACGTCCGTGCTCGATGAGTCCGGCGGGCTTGTGGCGGTCGAGGTACTGCGCCACCCAGGGGGCGTGGATCTCGCGGTTACGCAGGATCTTCCTGCCCGAGAACGTGCGGACGTAGAGCCGCTCCAGGGCGCGCTGGTAGCTCAGGCAGGCTCCGCCGATGGTCCTCAACTCACCCAGCTGCGCGGCGCTGATGGGCCAGGGCTCGGGAGATAGCTTCCAGATCTTCTCGGCGAAGAGGGGAGGTTCGAGCAGCTTCTGGCGGAGGACGTCCTGGCTGGGCATCGGCTCAGTCCTCGATCTTAATGTCTTTGTTGCGCGTGCGGGGTCCGCCGGCGCGGAGCCAGCCGTTGATGAACGCGTCGATGTCGCCGTCCATGACCGCCTGGATGTTACCGGTCTCCACGCCCGTGCGGAGGTCCTTCACCATCTGGTAGGGCTGGAACACGTAGGAGCGGATCTGGTTGCCCCAGCCGATATCGCCCTTTTCGCCGTAGAAGCGCTCCATCTCGGCGCGCTTGTCGTCGATCATCTTCTCGTAGATGCGGGCGCGCAGGATCTTCATTGCCAGGGCGCGGTTCTTGACCTGGGAGCGTTCGCGCTGGCAGGCCACGACGATGCCCGTCGGGATGTGCGTCAGGCGTACGGCCGATTCCGTCTTGTTGACGTGTTGACCGCCCTTGCCGCTGGAGCGGTAGACGTCTACGCGGAGGTCTGCTTCGGCGACCTCGACGTCGATGTCGTCGTCGATTTCGGCCACGACGTCCACGGAGGCGAAGGAGGTATGGCGGCGCGCGTTGGCGTCGAAGGGGGAGATGCGGACGAGCCGGTGCACGCCGCGTTCGGCCTTGGCGTAGCCGTAGGCGTTCGGTCCCTCGATGCGGAGGGTCGCCTGGCTGATGCCGGCGCCTTCCCCTTCGGCGATGTCTTCAATCTCGACCTTGAAGCCGCGCCGTTCGGCCCAGCGGGTGTACATGCGGAAGAGCATGTCCGCCCAATCATTGGATTCCGTGCCGCCGGCGCCGGCCTTGACCGTGACGATGGCGTTGGACTGGTCATGCGGTCCTGAGAGGAACGAGGAGATCTCCAGCTCGGCAACCGCCACGAGCAGGTCGGCGGCCAGCCTGCGGAGCTCCTCGAGTTCGCTTTCGGCGGTGCCGTCGGGTGACTCGACGATCAGTTCGGCGAGGGTCTTGGCGTCCTCGAGCCGCCGGCGGAAGGCCGCCTGGGGGGCCACGATATTCTTCAGGACGTTGCAGTCGCCGATCACCTTCTGCGCGGCCTTCTGGCTGTCCCAGAAGGAGGCACCGGCCATCTGCTCCTCGAAGGCCGCGATCTGGGCCTGCTTGCCGGGCACGTCGAGAAACTTCCAGAGGTGTCCCGAACGGCGTTCGACCTCTTCAAGGTTGGCTCGTGTTTCGGGTGGGATGTACATCGCGGGAACGGCGGGTGATAGGTCACGTCAGCCCCCTTTTCAATGGCAGATTGCGTGCGGCAACGCGCTTGCGCCCGCCGGGCGCGAGGGCATACCAGCCTCATGTCCGAACTTGAAGGCCTGACTCACGAGCAGATCGCCGGGCCTCCTCCCGAACGCAGGGTTCTCTCCAACGGTCTCGAGGTGCTGTTCTGCCATCGTCCCGGCATCGGTCTCTGCACCGTGCAGGCCTGGGTCAGGACGGGCAGCGTGGACGAGGGTCGCTGGGAGGGCTCGGGCATCTCCCACTACCTCGAGCATATGGTCTTCAAGGGGACCGAGCGCTTCAACGGACGCCAGCTTACCGAGGCCGTGCACCGCGTTGGCGGCACGTCCAACGCCTACACCACCTTCGACCGGACGGTCTACTACGTCGACGCGCCGGAGGAAGGCTTTGAGACCGCGATGGAGGCCGTCTCGGAGATGGTCTTCGCGCCGTTGCTCTCCGATGAGGATGCCAGGATGGAGCGGGAGGTCATCCTCCGGGAGATTGCCATGCGCGATGACGACCATGATTCGGTGCTGGCTGAGGCGGTCCTGGCGGAGGCCGTGCGCCGCAATCCCCTGCGTCATCCGATCATCGGACACCGCGAGAGCTTCGTCGCCATCACGGCGGACGACCTGCGACGCTACCACCGTGAACGATACGTGACTTCCAACGTCGTGCTGGCCGTCGGCGGCTCGATGTCTGCTGAGCAGGCCTTTGATTCCGCCGAACGTTGGTTCGGAAGCCACCTCCGTCGGCCGCTGGTCGATTCCCTTCCTCCGTCCGAGCCGCCTCAGGCGCTCAGGAGACGCGTCGAGGTCATCCGTGACGTCAGCACCCTGCGGGGAGTCAGCTGCTGGCGTGCCCCGGCCCTGTTCGACGAGGGTCGGCAGGCCTTCGACGTGTTCATGGGCATCCTCGGCTCCGGCCAGAGTTCGCCGCTCTGGACCGAGCTCCGTGAACGTCGGAAGCTCGTGCATGGTGTCGACGTCTCGGTCTTCGGCACGCGTGATGTCGGCCTCGCCTGGGCCGGTTGGAACGCCGACGCCGGGGCGGACGCGGGGGTCATCGAGGACGCGCTCGCTGAGGTCGCGGCAAAGACCGCCACGGGGGGTGTCGACGAGGCCGCCGTACGTCGGGTGCGACGGCAGTCGGTCGTGACCATGGTCAACGGCTTGAAGTCTATCCATGGTCTGACGGCACGGGCGGCGTCCACCGTGACTTCGGGACATGACGTCGGCTGGACGCTGCGTACGATCCGCAAACTGGCGGAGCTCACTCCCGAGGAGGTGGCCGAGGAAGGCTCCCGTTGGATCGGTCCGGACAATCTGACGGTCGGCGTACTCCGCAAAGTGTCCGCCGTCGCGGCCTCCGGGTCCGTCGCGGCCCAGGGTCGTTCCAACGGGGAATTCGAAGTGAGGACGCTCGACAACGGCGTCCGCGTGGTGCTCCAGCTTGACCGGTCGCTCCCGAAGGCCGGTTTCGGCGCCTTCATGTCGGCCGGCGGTCCCTTCGAGCCCGCTGACCGCCGAGGCGCGACGGCGCTGCTTTCGACGATGCTGACCAAGGATGCCGCCGGACGCACCCGAGCGGACATCTCGGCCGAGACCGACGCCCTGGGCATGACGTTCGCGGAGCACGCATCCCAGCTCAGTTGCGGCCTCTGGGGGGAGGCGCTTGTCTCCGACTTCGATCGCATGACGCACCTGGTGTCGGACGGATTGCTGAGGCCTGACTTCGACCCAGAGGCGTTCGAGCAGGAGAAGGCCTCGCAGATCGCCTCCTGCAAGGAGGCCGAGGACGACATCGTCGAGAAGGCGAGGCTGGCCCTGCTGCGCCAGTTCTTCGGCCAGCATCCGCTGGGCGTGGACACCTCCGGCACGCCGGAGACGCTTGCGCGCAACGACCTCGAGGGCGTGCGCGGTCTGCATGCCGCGCTGATCGTGCCGGAAAATCTCGTCCTCGGCTTCTCGGGTGATTTCGACGTTTCACGGGCCATGCAGCTCGCTCAGGCGAGGTTCGGGGGGCTGTCCAAGTCCTCGTTCAAGCCGAGGGGGTTCGCTCCGCACACGCCTGGCGTCGCCCGCAAGGCGCGCATGGAGGCCGTCGGCGAGCAGGCCGTCGTGGCCCTGGCCTTCCCCCATTGCGGCTTCGGGGCCGAGGCGGTGGTCGCGGCCGGCATCGTCGACGAACTGCTCAGCGGCATGGCCTCCGGGCTTTTCCGCCGCATCCGGGAGGAGCGCGGCCTAGCCTATTTTGTCGGCGCCTCACGGGTCGAGACGGCCGATCAGGGCATGTTCTACCTCTTCGCCGGGACCGCTCCTGGCGCGGAAGGCGAGGTTCTCCGTGAGATGCGCGCCGAGCTTGAACGCATCCGTACGGGTCATTTCGCCGCGGACGAACTCGATGACGTCAAGCGCAGCATGCGCGCCGCCAGACGGCAGGCCCGGCAGTCACCCGGAGCTAGGGTGCAGGGCGCCATGCTTCGCGAGCTCGTCGGGCTGGGTGCCAACTTCGATTCTGAATGGGAACGACGGATGTCCACCACCGGGCCCGCCCAGGTGTCGGCCTATGCGCGGGACTGGCTCAGCGCCAGGCATGAGCAGGAGCTCGTGGTCGTGCCTAAGCGTCCCTGAAGTGCCTGCGGGCCCAGACGGCGGCGGCCATGCCGGGCAGCGCCAGCGCCAGGGAGAACAGGAAGTAGCGGGCGTAGCCCATTTCTTGGGCCAGCCAGCCCGCCCAGAGGCCGGGCAAGTAGGTGGCGATCAGCGCCAAAGTGGACAGGGCCGCGTAACGAACGGCGGCCGAGGCCCCTTCGGCCAGCTTCATCATGGACAGGAGCAGCGCGCAGAGTCCGGCGCCATAAGCGAGGTATTCGATGAAGAAGACTGCGCCGACCGTCCAGACGCTGTGCCCGGACCCGTAGGCGAGCCATGTGACGGCCAGCAAAGGCGCATGCATAGCCAGTCCGAGCGGAAGCAGGGCGTTGCCGACGCGCAGCCGGGTGACGACGATTGAGCCGATGACGCCGCCGGCCGCCAGTCCTCCCACGGCCGTGAACATGCGGATGAGCGCATAGGTCTCATTGTCGAGGGCGAGCCCGCCCCTCTCGAGCGGCGCGAGCGAATACAGGGGTAGGATCCTCGCCATGTGAATCTCGCTCGCCCGGTAGAGCAGGATGAGCGCCGCGACCGCCGGCAGCCTGGGGTCGCGGAGGAGGTCGCGGAGGCCGGCGCCCATCGCCTGGAGCCTGCTCCTGACGTCCATGCCGTCGGCCTCGTGCTCCGGTTCGTCGCGGAAGGCGCGCAGGTTAATCAAGCTGAGCGCGAGCGCGAACCCGGCTGCGGTGAGAAGCGCGGTCGACCAGGCGGCGGCGATGCCTTCGCCCCGGTGGATGAGCATGCCCGCCAGGCCGATCAGGCAAGGCCCGGCGAGCACGGAGCCGACCTTGGAGGCCACGTTGAGCAGCCCGGAGTGGCTGGCCCGGCTCCGCTCATCGAGTGAGGCGACGAAATAGCCGTCTAGAGCGAAGTCATGCGCCGCCGCGACCACCGACAGGAGCACCAGGCAGGCCACCACCGGCGCTCCGCCGGATTCAGCCAGGTAGGGCAGGGCGCAGCCCGCTAGAAGCAGCAGCACCGCCGTCGAGGCCTGGGTCAGGACAATGAGGGGCCTCGGCCGGAATGCGGCGATGAACGGGGCCATCAGCACCTTGAAGCCGAAGATCAGCCCCAGGGCCGACTGGATGCGCGTGATGCCCGCGTCGGCCGAACCGAGGTTGCGCAGGGCCACGGGCAGCGCCTCGTCACGCACCGCTGCGGGGAGGGCTTGGAAGACATAGCAGCCAGCCACCCACGCCCAGACGGCGCGCCTCTGAACGGGGGTCGGGACCTCTTGCATGTTTTCAGGAGCCCTTGCCGTCGCCGAGCTGGTTCTTGGCGTAGAAGTCGACCGACTTCAGGAGCCCGTCGACGAACTTGGCGGCGGTGATGTTGAGTCCGAGCAGCTCGGCATCCCCGAGCTCCAGCATCGTGCCGGGCTTGAAGGTGCGGGTGGTGTCGACGAGGCGGGAGATTGTCTTTGTGCGGGCGTGCAGGACGTCGCCGATGGGGTGCCTGACCACGCCCTCGGGCGCGAGGGCCTCGGCCGAGGTGGTCTCCTGCGAGTCTTCCGGCACCTCGCAGTCCTGCATGGACTTGAATTCCAGCGTCAGCGAGCCGTCGGGCGCGATGTCATCGTTCGTGACCATGCCCCCGCGCGAAAGCACCCGGAGGGCGGCGGCGAGGCTGAAGACGCCGTCTTCCAGCTCGCAGACGATACCGTAGGTCTCCTCAAGGGCCCCGAACTTCTCCTGCAGGTTCATGCGGGCGAAGGAGGCGTGCTCCTTTTCAACCTGCTCGATGAGCTCCTTGCCCGGCTGGGTGTTGCGTCCGCAATAGCGCACGAAAAGGCACAGGTGATGGCAGTCCACCATGCACTCAACCGTGAGCACGAGGAGGTCGTTGATGGTCGTCCGCAGCATTAGGCCTCTGGCGAACGCCAGCATCTGGGGGGCGGGCAGGTGCGCCTGGGGCAGCGGCATGACTCGTGAGAGGCCGGAGAAACGGTCGTAGGCCGCGGGGTCGGCGGTCTTCAGGCCCGCGAGATTGAAGGCGAGAAGGTCGTGCTGGCGCTGCAGGGCGGTGAAGAACTTGCGGCTGATTGACTGCAGCGAGATGACGCTGTCGCGAGGGACTGGAGCGGGCTGTGGCATGGCTCAGGGCTGAGGATTGGACCCTTTGTCCTTGCTGTGGCGAGCCCTTTTGCGGGCAAGGAAGCCGTCCTTGCGCGGGGCCGTGGCGGTGGAGATCCAGGCGGCCGCCACGGGGATGATTTCCGCCAAGGACAGACGGCGGCGGTCCGGATGGCCCGGAAAGCGGAAGCAGTGGGTGACCTTGGAACGCAAGTCGGGATCGAGGTTGCCCCCTGAGACGAGCAGGGCGAGATGGAGGCCGGGAACGCGCACGGGGACGGCGAGGTCGATCTTGCGTCCCTCCGACGGGCTCAGCGCGACCACGCAGCAGCGGTCCTCGACGAGACCGAGGAGGCCGCCGAGCGCGGCGGCCCGCATGAGGATCACCTCCTCCAGCGCGCCACGCGCCAACGCCCAGGCCGCGGGGTGATGCGCCAGTTTCTCGCTACCCGAGGAGAGCAGCAGGCGTCGCAGACCGAAGGCCGACATCGCCCGGGCGATCGCGGCGAGGTCGGCGGGATCCCGCAGTCCGTCGGCGATCACGACCGTCTCGTGGGCTTCGCGCCAGTCGGTGAAGTCGCTGACCCTTGCCAAGCTCGGCTCGGGACGGAAGGTCACCGCGCAGGCGTCGTCGCAGGGACCTTCGGCGGCCCTGGTGAGCTCGGGTCCGGAGACGGTGCGAAGCGGGATGCCGAGGGCCTTGATTTCGGTGGCATGCTCGGCGAGAGCGTCCTCGCCCTCGCGTGCCATCGTGACCTCACGCAGGGCCTTGGGGTGGTTTCGGAGGCAGGCCAGCACGGCCTCGGCGCCCCGGAGCACCAGACGCGAGCGGTTCGGGTCCTCGCTCACGGCAGGCGGCCCTCGTCGAGGTCGATCATGTCCGCGAACGAGATGACGTCGGTGCGGTGGGCGGCGCCCATCTTGCGCTTTGCGTCGTCGAGGGCTTCGCGGCCCATCTCGCTCATGCCCTTCTGCACGAGCTCACGATTCCAGACATGGACCCTGAGGTCGGCGGGGAAGAGGGCGAGCAGCCGGGCGTCGAGCGACCGTTCGTCGACAGATTCTCTAACGGCTGCGATGACCTGTTCGGGGTCGACGCCGAGGTGCAGGCAGAGGAAGCGGTCGAATCCCTTGCAGAAATTTCGCTGATAGGACTTCGGCAGCTCACCCGCAAGATGCTTGCGGATCTTGGCGACAAATCTCGGCAGGTGCAGCAGTCCCGTGGCGGGATGCGGAAGGTACGAGGAGGGTAGGTCGTAGCAGATCTCCCCGGTGGCTTCGGAGAAGCCCATCGGGCGTCGCGGTCCGGAACTCATCGCTTGGGCAGGAGGGAGACGAGTGACGCCGCCGCCTTATCGAGATTGGATGACTGGGCTGCCACGAATTCACCGGGTTCATCCGTGGCCAACGGGCTGCTCCACTCCGCCTCGGACTCATGGCGTCGTTCACCCGCTGATGTTTCGAGGCGGAACCTGAGGCGAAGCCGCGCGAGGCCGTCCACCACGTCCATGCGCAGCAGGTCCGCATGAAGCACGAAGTGGTCCTCCGCAGGAGGCTGGGAGGCGCACGGCAGACCGGTGAGGGCCGTGAGCCTGCGCCCGACGGCTTCAGGGACGGCTGACTCTAGGGGGGCGAGCCAGCGGTGCGAATCTTGGACGAGCACGGAGCCCAGGCGTTCGATGACGAGCGTCGGACGGCGCAGACCGGCCGGCACGCCGGCACGGGGCAGGTAGAGCGTGGGTTGCGTTCGGTCGGCCAGGCCGGACGGCGAGGAAAATGCGTGGAAGACCACCGTCTCGCTGCGACTTCCCGGCATCAGGCAGCCGGTGAGGATCGTCAGCAGCAGGAGGGCCGCGTGCCTCATTTTACGCCGGCGGCCTCCTTGCCGTCCACTTCAACCCTGCGCTCGGTCGCTTCGCGTCCCCTGCGTCCGGTTAGCACGGTCTCGGGATTGCGTTCGATGAAGTCCGCCAGAGAGCGGATCGCCTGCGCGGCCTCGGAGACGTCGGAGAGGGCCTGCTCGAGGTCGCGTCGGGCGGGCGAACCGGGTCGGGTGAGGGAGCGCAGGTTCGCGGAGGACTCCTCGAGCCGCTGGAGAGCCTTCCGGCCGGCCTCAGCCATGGCTCCGACGTCGGCCGCGACCGGATCAACCTTGCTGTCGAGCCGCCGGGCGAGCGCTTCGATGCCCTTCATGGCGGCTGAAAAGTCGCGGACCGCTTGCGTGATTGCGGGATCGGAGGTCACCTTGGCGATGTTCTCGGAGGCCGCGACCAGATTACCGTTGATCTTCTGGAACTCGATGCGCGAGGCCCCTTCGTCCAGTCTGCCCAGAATCGCGTCCGCCTTCCGCGTGATCGAGACGAAGTCCACCTTGCTGAGCTGGGTGAGCGTCTGGGAGACGGCCTTGGTGAGCGCGCCAAGGTTGGACGGAAGGGTGGGCACTTCGGGCAGTTCGCCCTTGGGGTCGTGCAGTTTGGCCGGAGTGTCAGGGAAGTAGTCGAGCTCCACGTAGAGCACTCCGGTGATCACCGACTGCTGCTGAAGCTTGGCCCGGAGGCCCTTTTCGATGGAGAGCCCCAGGCCTTTCTTTTCGAGGAGGGCCTCGTCGATACCCCTTCGCGTGAGCAGGTCCGGCGTGAACTCCATCACGACGGGAACCGCGTAGTCGGATCCTATCTGTCCCGGGGTGCGCAGCAGGACCTGGGAGACCTTGCCGACGGACACGCCCCTAAACTTGACCGGCGCGCCGATGTCGAGGCCGCTCACGGAGTCCTCAAAGAAGGCGATGGCGACGGGCTTGCGCCCCGAGAAGGAGCCGGCACCCAGCAGCACCATGGCGACGATGAAGAGCACGACCCCTCCGGCCACGAAGGCCCCGATTAGGGTGACATTGGCGGATCGTCTCATCTCAGTTTCGGTGATTCTGCTGGAAGAAGGCGTAGGCCCTCGGGTGCGCGCCCAGCGAGAGGAAATCCCGGGGCGGCGCGTAGGCCTCCATCCTGCCCGTCTCAGTGTCGAGGTAAACGCAGAAGTCCGCGGTGCGGAGGATGCTCGGCACTTCGTGACTCACCATGACGATGGTGGTTCCGAAGGCCTCGCGGACGCGCAGGATGAGTTCGTCCATCCTGGCCGCGGTCAGGGGGTCGAGCCCGGCGCCGGGCTCATCCAGGAAAAGGACCTCGGGGTCGAGGGCCAGGGCGCGGGCCAGCGCCGCCCGTTTGGCCATGCCGCCGCTGATCTCGGAGGGCAGCTTGTCCATGGCGTCCGCCAGGCCGACCAGGGACAGCTTGTATTCGGCCAGCTGCCGCTGTTCCCGGCGTGGAGGTGAGAGGAACTCACGGATGGGCAGTTCGACGTTCTCGCGTAGGGTGAGCGACGAGAACAGCGCCGAGCCCTGGAACAGGAAGCCCAGCCGCCGAAGCGCCTGCTCGCGCTCCTCGGTGGAGACGCTCGTGAGGTCCCGTCCCAGCAGCCGTGAACTGCCGGAGACGGGGTCGTCGAGTCCGCTGAGGGCCCGCATCAGCGTGCTCTTGCCGCAGCCGCTGGGACCCACGACGGCGAGGATCCGTCCCGGCTTCAGCGCGAAGGTGATGCCGGACATAATGGCTTTGCCGCCGTGACCCACGGCGAGCTCCTCGCATGCAATCGCTTCGGCGGCCATGTCAGATGTCATAAAGGTTGAAGATGACCGCGAACACGGCGTCGGCGATTACGATGAGGGTGATGCCCAGCACGGCGGCCGAGGTGGCCGCCTCACCGACCCCGAGGGCCGATCGGCGCGCGACATGGCCGCGGTAGCATCCGGCCCAGGCCGCGATGAAGCCGAAGACGACGGACTTGATGAATCCGGCGACGAAGCTCTTCCAGCTCACCGCCTTGACGGCCTGCGTCACGTATTGGTCTACGCTCAGATCCCCGGAGCAGGCGACCACCATGCCGCCGAGCACGCCCACGAAGGTAGCGAAGACGGAGAGCAGGGGTACCATCAGCGAGACCGCGAGAATCCTCGGCAGGGCGAGGAACTCGACGGGATTGATGCCGAGGGCTCGCAGCGCGTCGCTCTCCTGGCTGAGGTTCATGCTGCCCAGCTGTGAGGCGAAGGCGGTGGAGGTCCGTCCGCAGGCGATCACCCCGGTCATGAGGGCACCCATCTCGCGCGCCATCGCCAGGGCGACGAGGTTGGCCACGTAAACGGTGGCGCCCACCTGCTTGAGCTGAATGAGGCCAACGTAAGCCATGATCAGTCCGGTGAGGAAGCCGAGCAGGGCGACGATGGGCAGGGCGTCGACGCCCGCAGTCTGCATCTGCAAGGGCAGTTCGTTCCAATTGACCCTGGCGCGTCCTAGCCCGGCGCGCAGGAAGCCCAGGGCCGTGTGCCCGATATGCTCCAGGGCGCGCCCCCATGACGAGCCGCTTTCCGCACCCCAGGCGCCGAGGTTCTCGAGCAGTCCGGCTTCGGCGTTGGCTGTTTCGGTCACGGCAACGGTCTCGGCCATCCGCACGAGGGACTGCAGTCTCAACGGGAGCGACGAGAGGTCGGGGCTTCGGATCGACCTCAGGTGGGCGTGCAGCCATGCCGGAAGGCAGGAATCGAAATCTTCGAGACCTTCAGTCCTGACCGCGACCCTGTCGGCGCGAAAGGCCACCTCAGGCAGGGCCGACCCGGATTTCCATGCGCCTCCGATGGTCAGCAGGACGGCGCCGTCGGCAGATACCTCCGTGCGGGCCCAGGCCTGACTGGGGGAGGTCTGCGACATGCTGATGTTCAGTAAGTTGAGACCAACTTGTCCCACAAGTCAGAAAGACGTTGTCGGGGGGCTTGCTCGGGCTTTGCTTGATTTTCCTGATGCGTCACCAGAAAGGCAAAATCCTTCTCCTCGTATGCGCACCCGTGCTCTGCCTCGGGCTGGAGTCTCCGTTCCCAAGGGAGGGCTTGCCGACGCGATTCACCTTCGAGGTGGAGAATGACAAGTTCGGGCAGGACAACTTGGACCGCTATTACACGCAGGGACTCAGGTTCACGATGCAGACCGGTGACCACGCCTACCTATCCGTCGGGCAGGAGATCAACACGCCGTCGGACACGTCCGACCCGAATCCTCCCGAAACCGACATGGCCTACTCGGGCGCACTTTATCTCGCCTACGGGCATGGGCACGTGTTCAGCCGCGGCGGGCGCAATGACGTGCTCGTCTCGGTCGAGCTCAAGGCGGGCCTCGTCGGCCCCGGGGCCGGCGGAGAGACCATCCAGAACAAGTTCCATGACCTCATCGGCCAGCCGGCCGCCGCCGGCTGGGGTACCCAGACGCCCAATGAGCCGGTGGTGAATCTCGACGGTGAGATCCGTCGGCGGTTCGGCGACGACCATCAGGACTTCATCGCCCGTTCGGTGGCGCAGCTGGGCACGCTCCGCACCGGCTTCCTCGTGGGCGGTCAGCTCCGCTACGGACGTGGCCTTGGCTCCTCCTGGGGTGGCAGCACCATCCGCAGCAACAACGCCTTCCTCGGGCCGTCGACACCGGTTGAAGGCTTCGCTTGGAACGTCTACGTTGACCTGCAGACCGAGGCCGTCGTCAGGAACTACGCCACCGACGGCGGTCACTTCAGGGAATCTCCCGGCGTCGTACGAAAGGCCGTGGTCGGACAGGCCTCCTTCGGCGTGTCCCTGTCTTACAGAGACCTCTCCATGCTGGTCTTCACCACCATGAGGACCTACGAGTTTGAGACGCAGGTCGCAGCCCATCACTTCGGCGGTTTCAAGGCCGGGGTCCGGTTCTGAGATGGATCGCGTCGTCGTCATCGACATCGGGTCCAACTCGATCAAGGCCACCGTTTTCGTCGTTGCGGACCGCTCCGAGGCCGCCCGCGCCACCGAATCGGTACGCATCTTTCCGGTCGGCGTTAATGACGGCATCGCCGCAGACCAACTGCGTGAGGCGACGGAGGCTGTGCGCAGGCTGAAGGATTTCGCTCTCTCCCACGGTGCGGCCCGAATGGTGGTTGTAGGAACCGCGGCGATGCGCGAGAGCAGGGGTGCCTCCCAACTGGTCAAGGCCGTACAGGAGGTCGCCGGACTCCGTGTCAACGTGCTATCCGGAGAGTCGGAAGCCCGCGTCTTCGCCCGCGGGGTGCGATCCGACCCCGCCTACGCTTCCTACCCCGACTTGCTCGCCTTCGACCTAGGCGGAGGAAGCCTCGAGGTCGTGCAGCTCCGGGGTGGCGCCATGCTGAAGGCGCGCAGCCTCCCGCTGGGATCCGTCCGACTGACCAACGGCTTCCTCGGCGGCGGCCATTCGCCCCTGAGCAACCTCGACATCAAATCGATCAACAACCACGTGGCTTCGATGACGAATGTGCTTCTCAGGCCGACCATGGCGGAATCGCATCTGGTGCTCGGCGCCGGCGGAGCCTTCAGCGCCATCGCCCTGCACCTCGAGGCCGTCGGGGAGCCAATCCAAGGCGGCCGTATCCCCGTCCTGCGCATCCGAGGTCTGCGGGACCGGCTCTGCAAGCTGGACGTCGAGGAGCGACGCAAGGTGCCCGGCATCCCTGCGGACCGCGCTGACATCATGCCCGCGGCGTTGGTGACCCTCTGCACCGTGGCCGAGCTCTGCGGAGCCGAGGCCTTCCATCTGACGCAACACGGCGTCAGGCATGGTATCCTCGACGTGATGCTGACCGAAGAAGGGGGGCTGCTGTGAGGTCTGTCCTGACAATCCTGCTGCTGTCGACGGCGATCTGCGCCTCAGGGAAGTCCGTCGAAGCGGACGTGGTCTCGGTTGATTCCGCCACCGGCGTCGCGACGCTCAGACTTTCCAGGGCGGGGGAAACGCTCGAAGTTAGGCTTTCGTCCGCCGACGTGGCGTTGGGCTGGAGCGGGAAGCGGATTCGCTACCTGCCGGTAAAGGACGGCGACGAAGTCAGGGCCGACCGCGTCTTTCCCGCGGATCCGGAGGAGCTGCGGAGGATGCAGGAGACGACGGACGTCTTGAGGCGCGCCACCCTCGACCGGGGACGGATGGTCTCCCGCATGCCCGCCGAACTGGTTCCCGACATGGCCCTGTGGGATCAGGCCGCCAAGGTCGTGACCAAACGGGACCTGCTCGGACGTCCGTTCGTCCTCAACTTCATCTTCACCAGCTGCCGTGACGCCAAGATGTGCCCTGCCTCGACCCGATGCATGAAGCAGCTGGGCGACCTGCTGCAGAAGGGCGGATCGGAGACCAGGCTCGTCACCATCACTTTCGATCCAGAGGTGGATTCTCCGGCCACGTTGCGTGCCTACGCCGAAGGCTACGGCATCGACGGCAATCGGCACCGCTTCCTCACCGGTGACGAGGGTCAGATCCGGGACTTGATGCGCCAGTACGGTATCCTGACTGCGGAATCTGACGGAACCATCGTCCACAACGCCGCGACGTTGGTCGTGAGCGCCGAAGGCCGCATTGTCCGACGCTTCGAAGGAGCGACCTTCGATCCGCAGCAGGTGGCCGACACGCTCGCCGAACTCTCCCGCCCGAAATGAGCCCCGCATGGAAAGGCACCTTGTTCCTCACGCTGGGCGCGGCCTGCGTTTTCGCCATCCTGCGGGCCCTTCCTGACACGCAGTGCACGTTGCTTCACACCGGCCATGAGCCGGTGGTGCAGGATGGGGTCGCGTTCTGCGGCGTGAACGAGCAGGCTAACTACTACTCGCCGGCCGCGCTCAGGTTTCCCGTCTCCGCCTCGCTCCGTTTCGGTTCCGGAAAGGGCGAACTGACGTTGCTGGTGGAGGGCGACCGGCCCTTACTTGCGCACGAAGTCGCCGTCTCCCATACGCGCAAGGTGCATCTCCATCTCCGTCAGGAGGGAGGGGAGAGGGCATACGCCCACGTGCATCCCGAACCGACGGACGACGGACGATGGGTCTTCGACCTGCCCGCTGCCTTCGGCTCCGCCGCCGGCGGTTCATCGGTGAAGGCGTTCGTGGATTTCACCTCTATGAGGACACGGCGCACCATGTTGGCCGAATGTCGCGCGACCCTGCCCGGAGCGCCGACCGCACTTGCGGTGGAGCCCGGTTTGGTCGTCAGGCTTGAAGCGGACCGTTTCCGGACCGATGAGGCCGCCACAATCCGCGTCCGGCTGGAAGGCAGGGGCGGTAGGCCCGTCGTGCTGCGACCGGTGATGGGGGCGCTCGGCCATGCGGTCGTCTTCGGCGACCAGGCTACCAATCCAGGCTATGCGCATATGCACCCCTCCTGGGAGGGAGCCGAGAGGGATGATGCGCCCACGCTGACCTTCCGGCTCCGCATGCCTCCACCGGGACGGTACGACCTCTGGATCCATGTCGACGACGGCGTCGAACGGTTCCTGCGGACGGAGTTCGAGGTCACTCCCTGACCGAGCGGTACCACTCGACCGTCCTGACCAGACCTTCCGCGAGGGTATGGGAGGGCCGCCAGCCCGTGCCGCGGAGCTTGTCGGCGGACGCCAAGGAATGACGCACGTCCCCCGGCCGGACAGGTAGATGGATCACGGATGACGAGGAGCCGGTGAGCCGGAGGATCTCGGCTGCGAGTTCCGAGATGGTCATGCTCGCGCCGTAGCCGACGTTGAAGGAGCCGAGGACGTCCGGGCGGGAGGCCACGTGGACGAGGGCGCCGACGATGTCCTTCACGTAGATGAAGTCCCGCGTCTGTCCGCCGTCACCGTATACCGTGATCGTCTCGCCGCTCAGGGCCTTGCGGATGAAGATGGGGACGGCCGCGGCATAGGCCGAGGCGGGATCCTGCCTCGGGCCGAAGACGTTGAAGAGCCGGAGGGATGTCGTGGACAGTGCGCCGTCGGCCGCCTCCGCGAGTAGCCTCTCTCCGGCCAGCTTGGTCGCCGCATAGGGTGACCGGGGCTCGGGAGCCATCGTCTCGAGTTTGGGCACCATGGGGTTGTCCCCGTAGATTGCGGCGGACGACGCTAGGACGACCTTGGTGGCGCCGGCACCGCGGGCGGCGGCGAGCACGCGGGCTGTCCCCGTCACATTGAGCGATTCGCAGGCCGCCGGCTGGGAGACCGACTCCGGGACCGACACCATGGCGGCCAGATGGAAGACCAGGTCCGCGCCCGCCGAGGCGTCGGCCAGCGCGCCCTCATCGAGGATCGAACCTTGGACGAGGCGGTGTCGGAGTCCCTCCAGGTTGCGCAGTCGTCCGGTCCGCAAATCATCCAACACCACGACCTCGTGATCACGATGGAAGTGCTCCACAACATGCGAGCCGATGAAACCGGCCCCTCCGGTGACCAGGATTCTCATCGTTTGAACGCGGCCACGGAAGCCTCCATAGCCGGCATCTGGCGCTCGATGGAACGAACCAGGGCGAACTGCGTCCGGCAGCGGTCGAGATTGTGGCCTGGCCGACGGACCTTGAAGTAGACGTCGCCTTCCAGCCAGTCCGTCAGGAACCTGAGGCCGATCTCAAGCGTGATGAGCTTGCCGGAGAATGCGAGTAGCCTGCGTTCCTCCGTAGTCAGGAAGCCTGCCGCCGTCGAAAGGTAGCCGTCGACTAGGGCCTCGAACATCGGCAGTTGCATCTCGACCTTGGAGAGGTCCGTCTCGTCCTCCGCGGCGGGCGAGGTCGAGGTCCTGACCAAGTCGCCGAAATCGTAGAGCGCCGATCCGGGCATCATCGTGTCGAGGTCGATGACGCAGATTCCCTCGCCCGTGCAGTCGTCGATGAGCACGTTGTTGAGCTTGGTGTCGTTATGGGTGACGCGCTCTGGGATCCCGCCCGCGGCCATGGCCTCCGCGATGACGCCGACGTCCCCCGCGTGCGCCAGGGCGAAGGCGATCTCCTCGGCGGCCGCCGCGGCGCGTCCGTGCGCGTCCGTCCGTAGCGCCCGCTGGAAGTTCGCAAAGCGGGTCGGCGTGTGATGGAAGTCCGGGATGGTCTCGTTGAGCCGTCCCCCCGGAAGGTCGGCGAGCAGCGACTGGAAGCCGCCGAACGCACGGGCGGCCTCGCGGGCCTGGTCAGCGTCGCGGATGACGTCATGTCCAGTTGCCCCCTCGATGAAAAGGTAGCCGCGCCAGTAACCGCCGAGCTCGTCCTGGTGCCAGTCGCGGTCCTCGCAGGTGGGTACGAGCGTGAGGGCGCGCCTTTCGGCGTCCTTGCGCCCCTCAAGACGGAGACGCGCTTGCGCATGGGCGCATACCCTGGCCACGTTCTGCATGAGGGCAGGAGGATTCCTGAACACCTTCTCATTGATCCGTTGGAGCAGGAAACGTCGGGGGCCGTCCGCGCAGGCCTGCACGACCGCGTAGGTGTCGTTGATGTGGCCGCTGCCGTAGGTCGTGGCGGAGACGAAAGTCCCCGGAAGACGGAATGCTGAGGCCACCTTGGCGATGTCGACTGGATTCTTCATCTCATGCCCAGAGGCTATGAGGGAAGTCTCCGCTGGCGACCAGGGAACGGATGCTCGCCTGCACCATCGGCTTGTCCTCGCGGTAGGTGATGCCGAACCAGGCCGAATGCGTGCGCAGAACCCGGCAGGAAACCTTGGATTCGCGGATGAGCGAGCCGACGGTGATGGGTATGTAGCACTCGCTCTTGAGCTCCGAGCCCTTGGCGGTCAAGAAGGCTCGGAATTCCTGGTCAAGGAGCGGGAACACGGAGGGGGCAAAGCCCCACATGTTCATCGAAACCGGCTCCTCTCCGGTCAGGGACACGACCGCGCCGTCATCTCCGCGGTGTTCGGCGCCGGTTCCCATGCGGGCGATCTTGGTCAGTTCGCGGATGTCCGTCAGCCGACCGTGTGGATCGGTGCGGCAGACGCCACGGGCCACCGTCCCGTGATCCGAGAGGGTGTTCTTGAGGGTGAAACCCACCATCGAGTAGTCGGTCGTGCTGGCATCCATTGCGGAGAGGTCCTTGCCGAGCACCGCGTAGGAATCGCTTCCGTAGAAGTCATCGGCATTGATGACCGCGAAGGGCGTGCGCACCTGCTCGCGGGCGCAGAGGATGGCGTGCGTGGTCCCCCAAGGCTTTTCACGCCCCGCCGGAAGCGTGAAGCCGGACGGCAGTCGGTCGAGTGTCTGGAAGGCGAAGTCGACTTCGACCTTGTTGGCGAAGCGCGCGGCGACCCGCTCCCGGAAGTCCTTCTCGAAGTCGGGTCGGATGATGAAGACGACCTTGCCGAACCCGGAACGCAGGGCGTCGAAGACGGAGTAGTCCAGGATGGTCTCGCCCGAGGGGCCCATCGGGTCAATCTGCTTGAGGCCGCCGTAGCGACTTCCCATTCCTGCGGCCAGCACGAGCAAGGTTGGTTTCATCATCGGAAGCGAGAGATGCGGTCGGCGACGTCGGAGCGGAAGCGGTCGATGTATCCGAGGACGTGGCCGGTGAGGTCGAGGGAATCATCGTGCGCCAGCGGCGTCAGGTCGAGCGCCCATGACATCGCGGGCTCGCGGTCGGAGGTGTGGGCGTCGCTGAAGGTAGCGTTGGCCAGCCTGCGTCCGAGCACGGCCAGTTCGTATCGCTTGCCCCCGGCGATCTGGGTCGCGAAGACGCCGTTGATGCGTTCCGCCAGCCCAGGCGGTCCGGAGACTGGCATGGGGGTCTTCTCGGAGTCGACGACCCAGTCGAGGTCTCGCCAGACCTCGCAGCCATACACCTTTTCGGGACGGTGTTCGGCGGGCAGGCGCCGGATGGCCTCGAGCGAGCGGAGGAGGCAGGCCACGTGGGTGTCGTGCTTGTCGGCCGGATTGTGCAGGTAGACCCGGCGGGGCATGGCGGCTTCGAGCACGGCGTGGATGTCGTCGACGACTTCGCGTCGCATTGGATCCTTGGCCGTGCGGCTCGGGTGACCCAGCTGCGCGACGAACGAATACTGTCCAATGTCGGCGGCCAACTTCTGCTCACGCACCCTCTCTGCGGCGATCTGGTCGTCGGTCCATTCGGCATAGGGGCCGGCACGGGAGGAACCGCGGCCGTCCGTGACGATGATGCCGCCGAACCAGCGGTCGTTCCGTTCATGGCATTCGACGATGCCGTGGAAAGCCATGAACTCCAAGTCGTCCTGATGCGCGCCGATGCCGAGGTGGGTGGTACGGGAGACGGCTGCGGGCAGGCCGGTCCCGTCCGGCACGTGAAGGTCGGCTAAGGGTGAGGAGAGCTTCATGCTCGGACGGCGGGGGCTAGGGATGCGGCGGCAACGGCCTGTCCGTGCCTCCTGTCTTTCTCATCGGGGGCCAGGATGTCCACCCGAAGTTCGGGAAACTCGGCTCGGAGCACCTCTGACGCCCTCGAGGAGATCAAATCGCCACCGGGGCCGGTCGTAACCCGGCCCATGGTGAGGATGGCGTCTATGTCGTAGAAGTCGGCGAAATGGGCGACGGCGTAACCGAAGGCCGTGCCGACGGCCTCATACACCGCGGCGGCGCGCGGATCGCCCTTCTTCATGCGTTCCTGCAGGAGTTCGACCTGCTCGGGCAGCCGCATCCCCGCGGGCGGAATGATGCCGGCGGCGGGTAGGAGCCTTCCGACGGCCTGCTGGCTGAAGTATTGCACCGAGCACCCGCGATCGCCCGACCACTCGTCGGCGGGGGCGTCCGCCCGGAAATCGACGGGCACGAAGGCGAGCTCGCTCAGCCAGTTGGTCAGGTTGCCGGAGCGGTCGACGTAGCCGGCGGCGACGCTGGTGCCCATCGCGACCCCCAGGACGGCGTTGCGGCCGAGAGACATCGAGGCGGCCAGCGCGGTCACGTCGCCGTCATTGATCACCGCAAAGGGCACTTTCCATTCCTCGGCGAGGCGGAGAAACATGTCCTTCACTTCACGGTCGAGGACCGTCCGGTCCGTCACGCCACGGAAGAGCGAGGCCGCCCTGACTTGGTTGCTGATGTAGACGCCCGCTGAGGAGCCGCCGATGGCGTCGACTCTGGGCAGATGGGCGGCGGCCCGTCTGAGGGAATCCCGGATGCCCTCGAGATGGTAGGCGGGGTCGGACTGGAAGTAGGGATCCCACTTGACCTCTTCCGAATGCACCACCTTGCCGTCGATGACCGCCGCGCACTTGCGGTCGGAGCCGCCGAGGTCGAAGCCGATCCGGCAGCCCTCAAGGTGACGGCCGAGCCTCACGTGCGCGGTGGATTCCTGTGGGAGCACGCCCATGGCCACCGTCTGGAACGAAAGCTCACGCTCGAAAAGCCGAAGGTTGAAGTCGGCGTCGAAGGCGCGCAGGCCCGCGGGCGCGTAGCAGGCCGAGAGGCGACGGGCGTATTCCTCTGCCCGGGCTCCCGACAGCAGCACGCGGTCGCCGCCACGGGACCAGAGGAGGAACTTGACTGTGCGTTCGACATGGAGCCAGGCGTCCGCGTCCATGGCGCCCTCGGGAGGGACGAGCGTGGTGAATCGCGAGGCGGTGCCGTCTGGCCTGTTGAGACAGATAATCAGCTCGCCCACACCCTTGTTCGCCCTTGCCGAGGACAGGTACTCCCTGGTCCACAGCGAGGCGGGAATGAGCCCGGGGTCGGCCTGGGCGACTAATCTCGGGCGGACCGTGACCATGCCGTCAGATGGCGGAGCCAGAGGCCGACTCCGGGTCGAGGTGGAAGGTGCAGGCCCCGTGATCCTGCAGCCAGGTCGCCGGGCAATCAGGTCCGGGCTTCTCCTGCCGGGCCCGACGGACGATCTCCGCCTTGCCCCGGCCGAAGGCCAGAAGCTCGATCCGGCGCGCGTCAAGGATGGTGGCGATGCCCATGGTGAGGGCCGCACGCGGCACGCTTTCGATGTTTCCGAAGAAGACAGAATTGTCCCGGCGGGTAGTCTCATCCAGCACCACCCGTCTCGTGCGCGATTCGCGTAGCGAGGGCGGCTCGTTGAAACCGATGTGCCCGGTACGTCCGATGCCGAGGATTTGCAGGTCGACGCCTCCCGCACGCCTGATGGCGTCTTCGATGTCGCGGCAGGCTTGCTCAGGGTCGGCGGCGGTGCCGTCGGGCACGTGCGTGGCGGAGGCCGGGATGTCCACTTGGCTGAACAGGTGTTCGTCCATGTAACGCCGATAGGACTGCGGATGGGAGCCAGCCAGGCCCTCATACTCATCGAGGTTGAAGGTGATGACGTCGGCGAAGCTGAGCCCCTGCTCCCGGTGGAGCCTGACGAGCTCGCGGTAGAAGGGGAGGGGAGTCAATCCCGTCGCAAGGCCCAGGACGGCCTTGCGGTCCTGCCGCCGGGCGTCCCGGATGACTTGCGCCACCGATGCGGCGACGGCGGCCGCCGCGGACGCGGCGTCAGGATGCACGATGACGTTCGACATCAGCCCAAGGCGGCCAGCATCCGCTTCAGTTCGTCACGCCGGGCCCTGGCCTCGTCCAGCTGCTTACGTGCACCGTCAAGGATCTGCGGCGGCGCCTTGGAGACGAAGGCTTCGTTGGTGAGCCTGGCCTCACCGGCTGAGACGGCCTTCTCGGCTTTTTCGAGTTCCTTGCTGAGCCTTGTTTTTTCGGCCCCGACGTCGACGTCGGAGCCCAGTTCAAGGGCGACCGTGCCCAGCGTGGTGAGAGAACCGGGTCTGCCTCCAAGGTCATCCGTGAACCGTATTTCCGAGAGTCCGGCGAGACGGCTGACCTTGTCCCTGGCCGATTCAAGCAGCGCACGGCCGGTGGCGTCCTTGGATTGGACCGCGATGACGGAGTCCCGGCGCGTCGCCTGACCGGCTTGGGACTTGAGGGCGCGCACTGCGGCGACGAATTCGCGCAGCGCGGCCACCGCGGCCACCCGTCCCGCCGCGGGCTTGATGCCGCGCTCACGGAGGGCCTTGAGCAGGTCGCCGCCCGTGCCCGTGTGGTGCCGTTGGATGAAGTCCGCGTGGCCGCCGTAGCCGAGCAGGTGCCAGAGCTCCTCGCTGATGAAGGGCGCCACGGGGTGAAGCATCAGCAGGAACTGCCTCAGCACGAGATCCTGCACGGCCAAGCAGGAGTCTCGGTGGGCCGGATCAGCCAGTCGCGATTTGGAGGCTTCCACGTACCAGTCGCAGAAGTCCCCCCAGAAGTAGGAGTAAAGTTCCTGGGCGTACGCGGTGAACTCGTGATTTGCCAGATTGCGGTTGGTCGAGTCCGTCAGTTCGGCCAGCCCGTGCAGGATTGAGAAGTCGTCGTCATCGAGGCTGGAGGCGCAGATGCGGGGGATGATTGCGGCTAGGCTTGAATTGTCAGCCATGGGGCCGGACATCTGCCTGAAGCGTGAAGCGTTCCAGAGCTTGTTACAGAAGTTGCGGCCCTGGGCGACGCGGTCTTCGTCGAACAGGATGTCCTGCCCCTTGGGGGCGATGGACAGCAGGCCGAACCTAAGCCCGTCCGCGCCGAACTTGGCAATCAGGTCAAGGGGCTCCGGCGAATTGCCGAGCGACTTGGACATCTTGCGGCCAAGCTTGTCGCGGATGATACCGTTAAAATAGACGCGGCGGAACGGTACCCGGGCGCGGATGTCATCGTCGGTGAGGGACTTCTTCTCGGGGCCGTGCAACTCGAGGCCCGCGATGATCATGCGCGCGACCCAGAGGAAGATGATGTCGGGACCGGTGGCGAGGGCTCCGGTCGGATACCAGTGGGCGAGCTCGGAGGTGGTCTCGCCGGGCTTGCGCCATCCGATGGTAGCCAGACACCAGAGCCAGGAGGAGGCCCACGTGTCGAGCACGTCGAGGTCCTGTTCCCAGCCCGCGGGATCGGTCGGCGGCGTGAGCGAGACGTGGCGGTTGGCTGGGTCATTGCGATCGGCTCCCTTGCGATACCAGACCGGAATGCGGTGGCCCCACCAGAGCTGGCGGCTCACGCACCAGTCCTGAATGTCGTCGAGCCAGTGAAGGTAGGTCTTCGTCCAACGTTCCGGATGGAAGCGGATGATGCCCGCGGTGACGGCCCGCCTGGCCTCCTCGACCTTCGGATAGCGGATGAACCACTGCTCGCTGAGTCTCGGCTCGATGGGCACGTCGGCCCGTTCGGAGTAGGCCACGGTGTTCTCGTAGGGCTCAGCCTTGACCAGGGCGCCGAGCTCCTCGAGCAGCTTCGCGGCCGCGTCGCGGGCCTTGAAACGCTCCATGCCGGCGAGTGGGCCCGCGTCGGCCGACAGGGTCCCGTCGGGATTCATGACGTCGAGCACCGGGAGGGAGTGGCGCTTGCCGATGTCGAAGTCGGTCCGGTCGTGGGCGGGCGTGACCTTGAGCACGCCAGTACCGAATTTCCTGTCGACGGCGGCGTCACCGACGATTGGTATCCGCGCCCTCGGGAAGGGCCGCCAGACGTGCTTGCCGATGAGATGACGGTAGCGCTCGTCCTCCGGATGGACCGCGACGGCGGCGTCGCCGGGAATCGTCTCGGGCCGGGTGGTCGAGATCTCGAGCCAGGTGCCGGGGTGTTCCGCGACCTCATAACGCATCCGGAAGAGCCGGCTCTTGGACGGCTTCATCACGACCTCCTCGTCGGAGAGTCCGGTCTGGGACACCGGGCACCAGTTGACCATGCGTTTACCACGGTAGACGTAGCCGCGCTCGTACAGCGTCACGAAGGCCTGAAGGACCGCCTGGGAGTAGCCTACGTCCAGCGTGTGCACCGTGCGATCCCAGTCGCAGGAGGCGCCGAGCTTGCGCAGTTGGGAGAGGATGATGCCGCCGTGCTTGTCCCGCCACTCGGAAGCCAGCTTTAGAAACTTGTCGCGGCCAAGCTCGTGGCGGGTCTTGCCCTGCTTCTGACGGAGTTCGCGTTCCACCCGGGACTGCGTGGCGATACCGGCGTGGTCCGTGCCGGGCAGCCAAAGCGCCGACTTGCCCTCCTGACGGGCCCGGCGGACCATGATGTCCTGCAGGGTGTTGTTGAGGAGGTGGCCCATGTGGAGCACGCCCGTGACGTTCGGCGGCGGAATCATCACCGCGAACGACTCGCGTCCCGCGTCCACCGCGCCCTTGAAGCATCCTGAGGAGACCCAGAGGTCGTACCAGCGCTGTTCGACGCCCTGGGGGTCATAGGACTTGGGAATTTCTGCCATCGGAAGGCAGAGGATTAGGGTCTAAGAACAGGATTGAAAAGCGCGGATTATGACCGCATTTGTTCATGCAGGCCAGGCCCCATGCAGCGGGCCGACGACGAATCCCGCCAGGTCCGGAAGGAAGCAACGGCAGTCGACCGGGACGCGTGCCGTGGCAAGCCTGGCCCCCGATTTTCTGACCGCTATCCAGCGTATAGCGTGCTGGCCGACAAGAAGGGCGTCCCGAGGACGCCCTTCTGCGTGACCGTGACTGAGTTCAGAGCGAGTGGATGCTCGACTTGCTGACGGCCATCGCGGCTTCCTTGAAGGATTCGCTGATGGTCGGGTGCGCGAAACAGGTGCGCGCGATGTCCTCGGCGCTACCGCCGTACTCCATGTGCGCGCAGGCGGCGGCGATCATCTCGGAAGTGCCGCGACCGACCATCTGGACGCCGAGGACCTTGTCGGTCTTAGCGTCGGCGATGACCTTGACGAGGCCGGTGGTGGCGTCGGAGGCGATGGCGCGGCCGTTGCCCTGAAGTTGGAACTTGCCGACGCGGACTTCGACGCCCTTGGCCTTAGCCTCGGTTTCGGACATGCCGACGCAGGCGACTTCGGGATCGGTGTAGACCACGCCCGGAATCACCCCGTAGTTCACGTGGCCGTGCTTGCCGGCGATGTTCTCGACGCAGGCCACGCCCTCCTCCTCGGCCTTGTGGGCGAGCATCGGGCCGGCCACGACGTCGCCGATGGCGTAGACGCCGGGCAAGTTGGTCTTGAAATGGGAGTCGATGACCACGCGACCGCGCTCATCGAGCTTGAGGCCCGCCTCGACAGCGCCGAGTCCGGTGGTGTTGGCCTTGCGACCGACGGCTACGAGGATGCGGTTAGCGGGAAACTCCAGGACCTTGCCGTCGCGCTCAGCGGTCAGCGCGACCCCCGCGGCGCTCTTCTTGAAGCCGGTGACCTTGGCTCCGAGTTCGAACTTGATGCCCTGCTTCTCAAAGGCCGTTTGCGCGGCCTTGGCGATGTCAGGGTCGTACGACGGACCGCAGATGCCGGTGAGCATCTCGACGACGGTCACCTGGGAGCCCAGTCGTGCCCAGACGCTGCTCAGCTCGAGACCGATCGCGCCGGCTCCGACGACGACCATGCGTTCGGGGACGGAGGGGAGGGCGATGCCCTGGTCGGAGGAGATGACGGTTTCGCCGTCGAACTTCATGAAGGGGAGCTCGATCGGCACCGAGCCGGTGGCGATGATGACGTTCTTGGTCTCAAGCGTGCGGTCTCCGGCCGCGCTGCGCACGAGCACCATGCCCTGCTTGCCCAGCCGTCCGAGCCCGCGGACGATCTCGACGCCGCGCTTGGTCGTGAGGAACTCGACGCCCTTGTTGAGCTGTGCGACGACCTTGTCCTTGTTGGCCATCATGGCCTGGACGTCGAAGGTGAGCTTTTCGGCGCCCTGTAGGCCGTGCTTCTTGCCTTCGCGGGCGAGGTGCCAGACCTCGGTGGAGTGCAGGAGGGCCTTGGAAGGGATGCAGCCGACGTTGAGGCAGGTGCCGCCCAGGGTGGGATCCTTTTCGACCAGGGCCACCTTGAGGCCGAGCTGCGCGGCCTTGATAGCGGCCACGTAGCCTCCGGGTCCGGAACCGATTACGACGAGATCGAGCTGAGACATGGGTTGGAAGGGGTGTTCGGGGCGGGTTCAGATGCCGAAGAGCAGGGGCTGGGGATCCTCAATCGCCTGCTTCACCTTCACGAGGAAGGTGACGGCCTCCTTGCCGTCGATGATGCGATGGTCATAGGAGAGGGCGAGGTACATGATCGGCCGGATGATGATCTGTCCGTTTTCCACGACCGGACGTTCGACGATGTTGTGCAGGCCCATAATCGCGGCCTGAGGGTGATTGAGGATGGGGGTCGAGAGCATCGACCCGTAGATGCCGCCGTTGGAGATCGTGAAGACGCCGCCCTGGAGCTCAGGCAGCTGGATCTTTCCGTCGCGGGCGCGCTTGCCGAAGTCGACAATCGCCTTCTCGATGCCCGCGAAGGTCAGCCGGTCGCAGTCACGGACGACGGGGACCATGAGCCCCTTGTCCGTGCCCACCGCCACGCCTACGTCGTAGAAGTTATTCTCCACGATTTCCTCGCCGTCGAGCTGAGCGTTGACCTGCGGGATCTCCTTAAGGGCGCGCACGGCGGCCTTAACGAAGAAGGACATGAAGCCAAGCTTGACGCCATGCTTCTTGAGGAACTCCTCGCCGTGACGCTTGCGCAGCTCCATGACGGGGGCCATGTTCACCTCGTTGAAGGTGGTGAGCATGGCGGCCTCCGACTTGGCCTGCACGAGACGCTCGGCGATCTTCTTGCGAAGCGGGGACATCTTGCGACGGGTGATACGTCCGTCGCGGGAGGGAATGACGGCGGGCACCGCGGAAGACGCGGGCGCGGAGGCGTCTACGGGCGCGGAGGGCGCGGAAGCCTTGGCGATGGATGCGCCTACGGCCAACGCGACCAGCATGTCCCCCTTCGTGACGCGGCCGGCCTTGCCGGTGCCTTGGACGGCGGCGGGATCGAGTCCGGATTCCTCAGCGATTCTGCGCACGGCGGGGGAGATCTCCGCCGCAGAGCCGGACTTGGATGCAATTGGGGCGGGTGCGGGCGCGACTTTGGCAACGGGGACGGACGCCGGAGTGGTCGTGGCGACAGGCGCGGCGGCGGGCGAGGGGGCGTTCCCGGCGGCTCCAGCCTCGATGGCGGCCACCACCTGGCCGATGAGGACTTCCGTTCCGGCGGGCACCTTGATGGTGATCCGACCATCCACCTCAGCGGTCGCCTCGGAGGTGACCTTGTCGGTTTCGAAAGAGAACAGCGGCTGGCCCTTGCGGACCGCATCACCGTTCTTCACGAACCAGGTCGACAACAGACCCCCCGTGATGGATTCGCCAGAGGGAGGGATTTTGACGTCGACAGCCATGAAGATGAACAGTGCTGATTTACCCCTGCAGAGTCAGATTTCAATGGAAAATGGGCGATTTTTGGCACCCAAGGCCGCTTTTTGAACTTTCTGGGGGCGGTCAGGCCGAGAATGCCTGCCTGATGACATCGGCCTGTTCGATCTTGTGGACTGAAAGGGAGCCGACTGCGGGTGAGGCGGCTGCGTCACGCCCCGCATACTTCGGGCGGATGCCCAAGGCAGATTCGATCTGCTCGGAGACGAAGCCCCAGCCGCCCATGTTGCGGGGTTCGTCCTGGACCCAGACCACCTGAGTCGGAGACCCTGCGTCCCGGTGCGCACGCCTCAGCGCTTCGGTGTCGAAGGGGTAGAATTGCTCAACTCGGGCGATCGCCATGCCGGCGTCACCGAGTCGGGACCTCTCGGCTTCGAGCTCGAAGTAAACCTTGCCCGAACAGAGCAGCAGACGACGGGCCGCCTTGACGCCTCCCTGGTCGGGCAGGATCGCACGGAAACCTCCGGCAGTGAAGTCCTCCAGCGCGCTGACGCAGGACTTGTGACGGAGCAGACTCTTGGGGGTCATCACAACGAGCGGTTTGCGGTGCTCGGCCTTGACCTGACGACGCAGGGCGTGGAAGAGCTGGGCCGGCGTCGAGGGCTGGACCACCTGGATGTTGTTCTCGGCGCAGAGCTGCAGGAAGCGCTCCAACCGCGCCGAGGAATGCTCCGGGCCCTGGCCTTCGAAGCCGTGGGGAAGGAGCATCACCAGTCCGCTCGTCTGGGCCCACTTGGATTCAGCGGAGGCGATGAACTGGTCGATTATGATCTGCGCGCCGTTGGAGAAATCTCCGAACTGGGCCTCCCAAATCACGAGCGCGTCAGGAGACTCCAGCGAGTAGCCGTAGTCGAAGCCGAGCACGGCGTATTCGGAGAGCGAGGAGTTGACGAACTCGATGCCGGCGCCGCCCACCGCGGAGAGCGGCACGTATTCCGCGTCATTCGAGGGGTCATGCAGCACGCCGTGGCGATGGGCGAAGGTGCCGCGCTCGCAGTCCTGTCCGGAGATGCGCACCGGATGCCCTTCCGCCAAGAGCGTCCCGAGGGCGAGCCCTTCGCCGAGGCTCCAGTCGTAGTTGGCGCCTGAACGATAGGCATCGGCTCGGATATCCAGCATCCGTTTGATCTTCGGATTGGGGGTGAAGTCGGGCGGCATCTCCCAGAGGCAGGGCGCCACGCGCTCGATGAGGCCCACGGGGGCGGCGGTGTCGGCCTCGTGGGAGTAGGGGGACTGGAAGGGCCGCAGCGAGGGTGCCTGGTCCTTGCGCGCCTCAAGGTCAGCGTTGAGCGAGGCGCGCGCGCGGTCGAGGGCGGCGTTGAGCAGCACGTCAATTTCGGTGCGGAGGGCGACGAGTTCGCCGTCCGGAGCGGCTTTGGTTTCGATGAGGCGCCTAGCGTAAACCTCGCAGGGGGAGGGGAAGGAGGCGATGGTCTTGTAGAGGATGGGCTGGGTGAACAGCGGCTCGTCCATCTCGTTGTGCCCGTAGCGGCGGTAGCAGACGATGTCCACGACCACGTCGGCGCCAAACTTTTGGCGGTAGTCGAAGGCGATTTCGGCAGCGAGGGCCACGGAATCGGGATCGTCTCCGTTCACGTGGAGCACAGGGGCTTCGACGAACTTCGCGATCTCGGTGCAGTGGTTGCCGGAGCGGGCCTCGTCGGGCGTGGTGGTGAAACCAATCTGGTTGTTGCTGACGAAATGGACGGTGCCGCCGACCGAATAGCCCCTGAGCGTGGCGAGGTTGAGGGTCTCCATGACCACGCCCTGTCCTGCGAAGGAGGCGTCTCCGTGGATCAGCACCGGAAGCAGGGATGAGCGGGGCGCCTCCTGCACGTCGGCCCGGGCGCGCGCACGTCCGAGCACGACGGGGTTGACGGCCTCGAGGTGGCTCGGGTTGTAGGCGAGCGTGACGGCCACCTTGTTAGCGCCCACGTTACGTTCCCCCTCGTAGCCGAGGTGATATTTCACGTCACCGTCGCCACTGGACGTGTCAGGCAGATGCTTCTCGTCGAAGGCCTTGAAGAACGCCTCGGCCTTCTTGCCGCAGAAGTTGACCTGCACGTTGAGACGGCCCCGGTGGGCCATGCCGAGGATGATGTCGGTCACCTTGGCGCCCGGGGCCCTTTCCAAGAGGGTCTCCAGGGCGACCATCAGGGATTCTCCGCCTTCGATGGAGAACCGCTTGGCGCCCACGAAGGTGCGATGGAGGAATCGTTCGAACTGCTCGGCCTGCACCATGGTGCGCAGGAAGGCGCGGCGCTTTTCGGGTCCGAAGGACGCGGTGAGTCCGCCGTTCTCGACGCGTTCCTGCAGCCAGCGACGGCGTGCGCCGTCCTGGATGTGGGCGTACTCGACGGTCAGCGGGCCGCAATAGGTCGACTTCAGCCGGTTGAGGATTTCCGGAAGCAGGAGGTTCTGGCCGCCCAGGAAGTCACCCGTAAAGAAGGGGCGGTCAGCGGGGACGCCTTCGAGACCGAGGGCGCGTTCGTTCAGCTCGTGACAAGGCACGGGCTCATTCAGGGGGCTGAGCTTGGCCTGTCGGTGTCCGAGCATCCGGTAGGCCTGAATCGCAGCCAGCACTTTGTACTGTGCGGTCAGATCTCCGGACGCCGGGGCGGCGGATGAGCCTGCGCCCGCCTTGGACGGCTTGGGCGGCAGACTGAGGCCGAGCTCAAATCCCTCGAAGAAAGCCCTCCATTCTGAGTCGACCGAGGCCGGATCCTTCATCCACTGCTCGTGGTAAGAAGCGAGGAGGTCGGCGTTCCAACGGGAACCTACGCTGAGATGCTTCATGAAATTAATGAGCGATTGACGACCATACTTACTAATCTGCCGTCCGCGACCTACAAGTCCAGACGGGTGTGGAAAAATCCACAAGATTGGTGGTTGAGTCACACTTTTTTGAGTGGTTTACTGAAGGACGCGTCGATGTCCACCCCGCGCCCCGCCAACCGTTCCTATTCCACGGAAGCCTTGGAAAGGTGGTTCGCATCCTTGCCCGAGGATTGGGAAGGTTGCTTCGAAGCCACCGATCTCGAGGAGGGGCGGCGCATCTACACGGAAGGCATGGTCCGGTCGCTTGAACTGAGGCCCGATGCCGCCGAAGCGGTGACCCGGACCGACGCCCTGACGGTGCGTGCCGTCATCGAACTCACCGACAGCCAGCTTGAATGGCGCACCTCGCTGCCCGAGGAGGAGAACGGCGCCCCGTTCGCCATCGCTGCGATGTACGAGGTGGAGGAACTGCTGGCCGACGAGATACCCGCTATCGACGATTCCGCCTCCGTCCAACCGGCGGTGGCCGTGCCCGAGCCAGAACGCAAGGAGACCGGCAGCAAGACCTCGCTCAAACTGCAAGTCAGCTTCATCCTGACTTCGCAGGGGCTGACCGCCGCCGCCGCATGGACCGGACGTGGAGGCCAGAGTCTCAACTGCTTCGGTCCGGGCGCGATTCCGGGCGACGAACTTTCGGACGAGCAGCGCCAGACGCTCTTCAGGTTCAGCACGGTGGCCCATCGGGCCGGCTTCGTCTACGCGAAGGCCTCCGGACAGTGGGCGATCGACAACATTGGAAGGATTGAGCGGTTCGTGCGCGAAGACCTTGGCGATTGGCGCAGGCGCTTTAAGCTAGTCGGCGAGGCGGCCCTCAACATCTTCCGTAACGAACAGCTCCAGGTGGCGGTCGACGCCGAGGCGGAATCGACCGAGGACGGCAGGTCCTTCCGGCTGAACTGGCGGCTCAAGGCCGGCAGCCACCGTCTTCTGGCCGACGAGCAGAAACTTCTCCTCAAGGCCGGCGGCCGTCCAGTCATCCTCCCGGGCAAGGGCGTCGTGGCCTACAACGCCGCGGTGGCCGATTTCTCCGAGGACTGGAGGGCCAAGGACGGCGAGGTGCCGCGCTACCTGCTGCTGTCGCTCTTCGACCATGCCGCGGTCGGGGCGTTGCGGCTCAACGACGACCTGCGTGAGTGGAAGGACCGGCTGCTGCAGGAGCCCGAGCCGTCCGACCGTCTCCCCGCCCATCTTCGCCCTTATCAGGCCAAGGGCGTCGCCTGGCTCGGCCGCCTCTGCGATCTGGGCGCCCACCCGCTACTGGCCGACGAGATGGGTCTCGGCAAGACCATCCAGGTGCTCGCCCTGCTGGCCTCGCGGCCCGCGGGAGAGAGGTCCATCATCGTCTGCCCCGCGAGCGTCATCCCCGTCTGGCTGGGTGAGATTCGCCGATTCCACCCCGAACTCAGCGCCTCCGTGCTCACCGCCGAGGACGACTTCGCCCGCAGGCCCGAGGTCCGAATCTGGGTTTCCAGCTACACCCAGCTCAGGCGTCACGCCGAGCTCCTCCCGAGGGCGCGGTTCGGTTACGCCGTGCTCGACGAAGCCCAGGCCATCAAGAATCCCGAATCCAAGACGACGCAGACCTGCGTCCTCATCCAGTCCGACCATCGCATCGCCATCACTGGCACGCCCTTGGAGAACCGCCCCACGGACCTCTGGGCCATCTTCCGTTTCCTCATGCCCGGACTGCTCGGCAAGCGGGCCAACTTTGAGCGCATGATGCTGCGCGACCCCCAGTCCGGCCTGGGGAAGGTCCGAAGGCAGGTCAGCCCCTTCATTCTGAGGCGGCTCAAGCGTCACGTGGCCGCCGACATCCCGCCCAAGATGGAGGTCATGCTTCCGTGCCCGCTCACGCACGAGCAGAGGGCCCTCTATCAGCATCTCACCCAGGGCAGCGGACTCACGGGAGAGCTGGCCGGACTGCTCTCCCGGGACGCCACCTCGGTGCTGACGCTGCTCATGCGGCTGCGCCAGGTCTGCTGCGACCCGGGCCTGCTGCCCGAAAATTCCTGCTGCCCCTCCGCCCATTCCGGCAAGGTCACGATGCTCATGTCCAAACTGGCCGAAGTGGCGGCCAACGGGTCCAAGGCCGTGGTCTTCTCGCAGTTCGTCTCGCTGATCGAACGCGTCAAATCATCTCTTGCACGCGAGCTGCCTCAGCTGCCCGTCTTCGAGCTGACGGGTGAGACCAAGGACCGTTCTGCCCCGGTCGAGCAGTTCAAGGAGACCCGTGGGCCGGCCCTCTTCCTCGCTTCACTCAAGGCGGGCGGAACCGGCATCACCCTGAACACTGCGGAATACGTCTTCCTGCTCGACCCCTGGTGGAATCCCGCGGTCGAGGCCCAGGCGGTCGACCGTGTCCACCGCATCGGCCAGAAGAATCCGGTGCTGATTTACCGGATGATCTCCCCGGGCACGGTCGAAGAGCGCATCGAGGAGCTCAAGCAGGAGAAGCGCGAACTCTTCTCGACGGTGGTCGGCGACATCCCGGACATGACGGACTGGACGCGGCACTTCTCCTCGATCGAGGCGCTCATCCGTCTCAGCGACTCTCCGGCGGCCTCCGAGTCCGCCCAGGAGCGCGACGCCGAGGCCTGAGTCACTTCGCGGTCAGGTCGTACTCGGTGGCGCCGGTGACGGTCACCTCGGCGAATTCGCCGACGGGAAGCGTCCTGGGCACGCGCACCGTGCCGTCGATCTCCATCGCGTCGCCTTCGCCACGGGCGACGCCTGGACTCTCGACGAGCACGCGCAGGCGTCGGCCGACCTGGGACTTTCCTCGTTCCCTGGAAAGCCGCTGCAGTAGGGTCATGGCCCGCGCGTGGCGATCGGCCTTCACCTCATCGGAGAGGTGTCCGTCCATGCGGTCCGCCTTGGTGCCTTCCTCCTTGGAATACTTGAAGACCCCGACGCGGTCGAAGCGGGCCTCCTCCAGGAAGCCTAGCAGCTCGCTGAAGTCCTCCTCGGTCTCGCCGGGGAAGCCGACGATGAAGGTGGTGCGTATAGCGATGTCCGGGACGCCGGAGCGGATCCTCCGGATGAGGTCGCGGATGTAGGCGCCGTCGGTTTCCCGCTGCATCGCGGTCAGCATGCGGTCGGAGACGTGCTGGAGGGGGATGTCGACGTATCTGGCCACATGCCGTGAGGCGGCGATGGTCTCAATCAGTTCGTCGCTCCAGTGCGCCGGATGGGTGTAGAGGAGCCGGATCCAGAAATCGCCTTCAATCCGGTCCAGTTCGCGGAGTAGCGAGGCCAGGGACTCCCCCTTGGACGAGTCGACCTTGCTGCGGGGTCCCGGACGGACGTCGGTCCAGCGGTCCATGCCGAAGAAGGTGGTGTCCTGGGAGATGAGGTTGATCTCCTTGACCCCTTCGGCGACCAGCCGGCGGACCTCCTTGACCACAGACTCTACAGTCCGGCTGCGGTGCCTGCCACGGATGCGGGGGATGATGCAGAAGGAGCAGGGGTGGTTACAGCCCTCGGCAATCTTGACGTAGGCGGCATGACGCGGCGTGAGACGCACGCGCGGCGTGTCGAAGTCGGGGATGTAGGTGGTGGTTTTGGCCAGGAACTCCGTCCGTCCGGCCTCGCCCCCCATGACCTTGCGGATGACCGGCACGATGTTGGCCACCTGGTCGAGTCCGATGAAGGCGTCCACGGCGGGCAGTTCCACGCGGCCCATGGCGCCTTCGACGACGGGGAGGGCGCCCTGGTAGCGCTGTGACATGCAGCCGGCCACGATGAGCTTCTGCCCCTTGCGTCGGGCGGTGGCCTTGCCGTCGCTCATCTCGTAGATGGCCTCGAGGGCCTCGTGCTTGGAGGCGTCGATGAAAGAGCAGGTGTTGACGATCACGACGTCCGCCTCGGAGGCGTCGGGCGTCATGGACATCCCGGCGCCGGCCAGGTGACCGATCATGATCTCGGAATCGATGAGGTTCTTGGCGCAGCCGAGCGAGACGAGGCCTACTTTAACGGACATGGGCTGAATGGAGCAGGGTTTCCGAGGAAGGCAACCCGGCTCACAGCCCCAGCCAAGCCTCGGCCGGCACTTCCTGCGGTCTGGCAGTGGGTCCCAGTCCGTAGGCGCCGAGTCCAGCCAGCCACGCCCTGACGTCCGCAGCTTCCGGGAAAAGGGTGCGCACCGAGGCACCGAGCTGCTTGCGACGCAGGGTGAAGAGCATGCGCGCAACCTCGCGGGCGCGGGGGCTCAGCCGTCGCGCGTCCGGACGCCGACGCAGCGCCAGCAGGCAGGAGTCGACCTTCGGCGGAGGGTTGAAGGACTGTCCGGGCACGGGGTGGATGCGCACTTTCTCAAACGCCAGCGACACCTGCGCTGTGGCCGCGGACCAATGGGCCCCTCCGACCTGAGCGGTGAGTCGCTCGGCCGCCTCCCTCTGGAGCATGAGCACCATGACCGAGGGGTGAGGCCCCCGGCACACCGCATCCATCCAGGGAGTCGAGATCGCGTAGGGCAGGTTGGCGATCACCTTGAAGGAGCCGTCCGCCGGATCGCGCAGGTCGGCCAGCGGGCTTTCGACTGCATCACCCTCCACAAGGAAGAATCCATGGCCCAGCTTTTCGGCCATGAACTCACGTAGGTGGGCGGCCATCGCGGGGTCGGCCTCGACGGCGTGGACCTCGGCACCAGCGGTCAGTAGGGTGCGCGTCAGTGTCCCCAGGCCGGGGCCCACTTCAACGACGACGTCCCCAGCCCTGACGTCTCCGAGCTCCAGTGACTTGCGGACGATGTTTCCGTCGACGAGGTAGTTCTGCCCGAGGGCATGCCTGGGGCGGTGGCCCAGCCGTGATAGCAGTTCCTTGGTCTCTCGGACTGAAAGGGGGCCTTCCTTCATGCTTCACGGAAGGAACGCAGCAGGGCGGCGGGGTCCGTTGCCCGCATCAGCGATTCGCCCACGAGCAGCGCCTCCGCGCCGGCGGCGCGCATCCGGGCCGCATCCTCGGCCGTCTTGATGCCGCTTTCCGCGACCTTAAGCACTGTGCCGGGCATGCGGGGGATCACGCGTTCGGCGAAGGTAAGGTCGATCTCGAAGGTGGAAAGGTTGCGGTTGTTCACTCCGACCATGTCAGGATTGTGACGCAGGGCCCGCTCAAGCTCATGCTCGTCATGGACCTCGAAGAGGACGTCGAGCCCGGTAAGACGGGCCGCATGATGGATGGGGCGGATTTCGGCGTCGGTCAGACCACGCACAATGATGAGGATGCAGCGGGCTCCGGCCCGGGCGGCCTCGAGCACCTGCCAGGGGTGGACCATGAAGTCCTTACGGATGCAGGGGAGGGGACGGGCGCGCGTGGACTGGTCCCTAACCACGGAATCAAGGTCGGCCAGCGAGCCCCTGAAGTAGGCGGACTCCGTCAGCACCGAAAGGCAGTCCGCACCCGCGTCGGCGTAGAGCCTGGCCTGAGCGACAGCATCCACCTCGGTGCGGATGGTTCCCACGCTGGGAGAGGCCCGCTTGACCTCGGCGATGATGGTCAGACGCCCGGGTGCGGCAAGGGAAGCGCGGAAACCGGGACCACGGGGCCCGGGGAGGGAGGAGAGTTCCTCATCCGTGACGGGCCGCACGCGGTCGGCAATCTCCCGACGCTTGGCGTCCATGATTTCGGTCAGCCGGTCCACGCACCACCGAAAGCCCGCGCGGGGAGTCTGGCAATCGTTTTGACTCCCTCGCCGGTCGGGTTCTCCTAACCCCATGACCGGCATCGAGGCGCTTCTCAGGACCACCGCCAGACTCCGTGCTCCCGACGGCTGCCCCTGGGACCGTGAGCAGACCCACCGGAGCATCTGCGACTGTCTGGTCGAGGAAGTCTGCGAGCTCCTGCAGGCCATCGACCGCGAGGATGATGCAAACCTGAGGGAGGAACTGGGTGACCTGCTCTTCCACGTCGTGCTGCACGCCCAGATGGCCTCCGAATCGGGCAGGTTCGATTTCGACGCGGTCGCCCATGAGGTGAACGAAAAGATGGTACGGCGTCATCCCCACGTTTTCGGTGAGGGCGTCAGGCTCTCCGACTCCGAGGCGGTGATCCGCCAGTGGGAGCAGATTAAGCTGAAGGAGAAAGGAACCCCCGCCGCCAGTCCTTTCAATGAGCTGCCGCCGGCGCTCAATTCCATCCTCCGCGCGCGCGAAGTCTGGAAGCAAGTGCGGAAGAAGTCCTTGAATCCTGGCGACTCGGTCGATGGCGGGCAAGTCGCGGCGGAGGCCGCCCGGCTCGACGAGGCTTCCGCCGGCCGCGCCCTGTTCGCGCTCGTGGCCGCCTGCCGTGACGCCGGCATCGATCCCGACTCCGCCTTGCGGAGGCACACCGACAGGGTGATGAAAGCCTGCGGGGGCGGCGCCTGACCCATGCGGGGCGCCGGCCAGCCGATCACGGTGCACGTCGGTGGGCGTGAGACCCACGTCTGGCCGAGGATTTCCGAGCGCTCGCTTCGGATGCGCCTGAGCGTGAAGCCCGGACCTAAAGTGGTCCTTTCGTATCCGCCCCATGCGACCCACGCCTCGGCGATCACCTTCCTGAAGGACAATCTCGGCTGGCTGGAGCGCGCCCTGGGTCGCTCTCGCGCCGTGCAGCCTTCGCTGCTTCGGCATCTTGAGAGATTTCCCTGGATGACCCATGACGACCGTCTGCTGGACGTGCGCATCGAGACCGCCGGCCGCATCCTCGTGAGGATGGACCAGGAGGAGGACGCCGTGACGCTGGCGCTGCCTGTCGAGCGGCGTGACCTCGCCGCCGCTAAGGCCGTACGCCGCGCCGCGGAGGATGGACTGTGCAGGGCGGTGAGCAGGCTCGGTCGCCTGACCGGAGTCGCCTTCGCCGACGTGACCGTGCGGGATCAGACGTCCCGTTGGGGGTCGTGTTCAGCCAGCGGATCACTTTCGCTCAACTGGAGGCTGGTGCTGCTTCCGCCCAAGCTGCACGACCATGTGATCCTGCACGAGCTGGCCCATCGCAGGCACATGGACCATTCCGACCGGTTCTGGGCCCAGCTGGCCGCCTGGGATCCTGACTGGAAGAAGCACGACCGTGAGCTCACCAGAAGCTGGTCGGTCATTATGGACCTGGGTCGCGCATGAGCGTCGTCCGCGCTGCGCAGAGTCCCGACGAAAGGTTCGACGTCGTCGACGAGCACGACCGCGTCATCGGCGTGGCCGAGCGTGGCGAAGTCCACCGCCTCGGACTGCGTCACCGGGCCGTGCACATCTTCTGGGCATCCTCCCGTGGCCTGGTCTGTCTCCAACGCCGATCGTATTCCAAGGATTCGTCGCCGGGCCTGCTCAGTTCATCCTGCGCCGGCCATGTCGATTCCGGTGAGACCTACTTGCGGGCCGCCGTCAGGGAGTTCCGCGAGGAACTGGGGATTACGCTCAGCGCCGACGATCTGCTCGAAGTGGATTACGCGTCCTGTCACCCGGAGCTCGGCAATGAGTTCGTGAGGACCTACGTCGTGCGGGGCGACTGGCGTCCCGCCCCCTCAGGCAGCGAGGTTGACTCCCTGATCTGGCGCAGCCCCCCGGAAGTTATCGCATGGGTCGCGACCGAGCCCGCGCTTTTCGCCAGCCCGCTCCATCACCTGCTTGCGCGGGACGCCGTCGAAAAGGCCTTCCGGGCACTAGGAGATTGTCACGCTTCGTGAGCTGAAGGATAAAGCGCCGTGACCGCCTCAGCCCCCCAGTCCGCCGAAGCGCCCGAAAGGGTGCCTTGGTATCACTGGATCTGGGTCGCCCCAGTGGCCGTCCTGTTGCGTCTTTGGCTGGCGACCCTGAGGTTCCGCCCGGAACCGGTACGGGTTGAAGATGCGGGCGGTCCGCGGATCATCGTCCTCTGGCATGAGAACCTTTTCGTGACGGTGCTGGTCGTGCAGCGTTGCCTGGGCAGGAGGGTCACCGCCCTCATCAGCGCCAGCAAGGACGGCGCCTGGCTCGCGGCCTTCTACCGGATGATGGGCGTCTCCGCCGTGCGCGGTTCCTCCCATCGGGGAGGGGTCGGGGCGCTCGTCGCGTTGACCCGTGCGGTCCGGTCGGGCTCCCATGCCGGAGTGACCCCCGACGGTCCACGCGGACCCCGAAGGATAGTCAAGCCGGGGGTGGCCGCGCTCGCGCGTCTTACTGGCGCGCCTTTTCTCGTCCTCGGCATCCGGCACGCCTCCGCCTTGAGTCTGTCCAGCTGGGACCGCTTCCGTCTTCCCGTGCCTTTCAGCGTGGTCGAGGTGGACATGGTCGAACTTCCCGGCCCTTCCGCCGATGAGTCCGACGAGCAGGTGACCGCCCGGCTGGGGTCGTGCCTGGGCAGGCTCAGCCCCGATTGACGGGACCGAGCAGCTTCTCGGCATACTTGGCCAGAAGGTCCGACTCGAGGTTGATCCGATCGCCGGCTTTTCTTTCCGCCAGGTTGGTGCAGGTGAAGGTATGCGGGATGATCCAGATGGTGAAGCCGTCGTCAGCGACTCCGGCCACCGTCAGTGACATACCGTCCACCGTGACGCAGCCTTTGAGCACGATGTGACGCATCACGCCTGGCGGCGCCGTGACCACAAGCTTCCAATCCCCGCCGACCTGAGCGAAGGAGGCGACCGATCCGCAGCCGTCGACATGTCCGGTGACGAAATGACCGCCCATGCGGTCCGTGGGACGGAGGCTGGGCTCGAGATTGACCCGGAGGCCGGGCTTGAGGTCGCCGAGGTTCGTGAGACGGAGCGTCTCCTCCAGCAGGTCGAAGGATCCGCCGTCGGTCAGCTTTTCGGACACCGTGAGGCAGCACCCGTTGACGGCGATGCTGGCACCGACCTCCGCCCGTGCGACGACGTCAGACCGGACCGTGAGCCTGGCTCCGCCGTTTTCGCGGGACTGGATTCGGACGACCTTCCCGGCCTCCTTGACCAATCCCGTGAACATGCGGTTTAAACGAAAGGGTCCGTCACCGGCCCCGGGGGATCAGTTCTGCTTGCCGTCCTGCGCCCGCTTGGCCTTCTCTTCAGCCTCAATCTGGGCGCGGATGCGGTCTCGCTCTTCCTGCTCGATGTTCTTGAGTCTGGCCTGGCGACGCTCGTCCTCTTCGACGGCACTGCGAACCTCGTGTTCCACCTCTTCGGAAGCCTTCTTGAACTCGCGCTTGGCCTTGCCGAGACCGCGGGCGAGTTCGGGAATCTTAGAACCACCGAACAGCAGGAGGGCGACGGCGAGAATGGCCCAGAAAACAGGGCCGTCGAGCAAGGCGAGGGGGAGGTTCATGGTCGGATTGCGTTTGCTGGGATGACTGAATGGTCACTATTAACGAAAGGAACCCCATGTCAACCCACGTCTCCCATCGTGAAGTATGGTACACGGGTCGCGTCCAAGGGGTGGGATTCAGGGCGGGCGTGCTGGGTGTGTCGAGGGGGTTCGAGGTCACGGGCTACGTCCAGAATCTGACCGACGGCAGGGTGTATCTCCATGCGGAGGGCCTTGAGCCCGAGCTGGTGGACTTCCTCGCCCAGATTGAGACCTCCATGGACGGACACATACGCGGTGCCGAAGTACGCGCCTTCACGGGCGTACGCACCTGTTGCGAATTCTCCATCCGCCGATGAAGTCCGCCGTCTCCATCCGCAATCTTACCAAGGACTTCGCCGTCGGCATGCGCGGACTCAAGTTGCGCGCGGTCGACGACGTCAGCATCGAGATGCCGGCTGGGCAGGTCTTCGGACTGCTCGGTCCCAACGGATGCGGCAAGAGCACGACGCTGAAGATCGCGCTCGGACTCGTGCAGCCGACCTCCGGGACGACCTCAATCCTCGGGGATGGGGCCGCCTCGCCGGAGGCGCGTCGTCGGACGGGGTTCCTTCCGGAGGCGCCGTATTTCCACCGATTCCTCACCGGACGCGAACTGGTGCGCTACTGCGCGAGGCTCAGCGGCGTCGGCGAAGACGGGCTCGACGATGCGGTCGGGCGGGCCCTTGAGCTGACCGCAATGAGCTCCGCCGCCGACCGGCCCGTCGGCACCTATTCCAAGGGCATGCTGCAGCGCATCGGCCTTGCTCAGGCGGTCGTGCACGGCCCCGAACTGGTCATCCTGGACGAGCCGACCGCGGGCGTCGACCCGGTCGGCGCGGCGGCCATCGGCGGCATGATTGCGGAGATGCGCAGTCAGGGCCGGACCGTCGTCCTCTGCTCTCACCTGCTGGGGCAGGTCGAGCAGGTCTGCGACCGCATCGCCATCATGGACCGGGGCATGGTCGTGCTTCAAGGCGCCGTGGACGAGGTCCTCGCCGGCCGCGACCGGCATCTCATCGAGGTCAGCTCCTTGACGCGGGAGGCCGAGTCGGCCGCACGTGAAGCGCTGGCTCGGGCGGGCGCCGTGGTGGAGGGCGTCAGCCGGCCCCGCCGGACGCTCGAGGAACTTTTCCGCGAGCTCGTCACCGGCAGCAAGGACGCATGACCATGGACGCCCTGCGCCGAACCCATTGGATTGCCCGGATCACCTTCCTGGAAGCCGTCCGCCAGCGTCTCTTCTCCTTCCTCTTGCTCCTCGGGGCCGCCCTAGCCGTCTCCTCGGTGGCCTTCCGTTTCCTCAACTTCGGACATGGCGAACTCAAGTTCGTCGCCGACTTCGGGTTCGGCATCCTCTTCCTCTTCGGTTCGCTGCTGGCCGTCGTCATGACCGCCCAGCTTCTTTACGCCGAACTGGACAACCGTACCGCGCTGACGCTCCTCGCTAAGCCCGTCAGCAGGTCGGAATTCCTCCTCGGAAAATTTCTCGGAGTCTGGGCCGTCCTCGGCGTCTTCATCGTACTGCTCTGCTCCATCCTGGCGGGCGTCTTGCTGACCCGTGCGGCCGAAATCGCGCCGGTCGCCGAGGCCGCGGGCAGGGTGCCGCCGTCGGTCAACGCCGCGGGTCTGGCGATTTTCGCGCTGCTGCAGTGGATGAGGCTCGGCATCATCGCGGCCCTGACCCTCTTCCTCGCCGCCGGCGCCAGGACCTTCCTCTTCAGCGTCGTGGCCGGCATGCTCGCCGTCCTCGGAGGGCAGCTGCAGTGGCTGGCCCAGGATCTCCTCACCAAACCCGACGTCGGCTTTTTCCAGCGTTCCCTCGCGTGGTTCGCCACGCGGGCTGTGCCGAACCTGCAGCAGTTCAACATCGGCGACGCCCTCGTGCTCGAGTCCGCCGGAGCCCCCGCCGGAGCGGCGGCCTCCGCGCTCCTGGCCGGCTCGCTGCACCTGCTGGCCTTCCTGTTCCTGGCCTGCGCGCTTTTCCGGCGCCGGGAGATCTGATGTCGGCCTGGGCGACATGGACGGCGTCCGCGGCCTTGCTCATCGCGGCCGGGTCGGCCTCCGACCGTTCCTGGGCGGCCGTTCGTCCGTGCATTCCCGAACTCGGCGCACGGCAGCTGGAGCTGAGTGCAGGGCAGGGCGTGCTCCTGGGCGTGCTCGGCGGCCTCCGCACCCTCGTGGCCGACGTGTCCTGGCTGCGCAGCTACGTCCTGTGGGAGCGTAAGGAGGAGGCCGGCTGCGAGGCCCTGATGCGGCTGGCGTGCACGCTTGACCCGCATGCCCGCTATTTCTGGGAGCAGACCGGTTTCGCCGTCGGTCTCGACATGGCCAACTGGGAGATTCGACGTCGCGGTGGATACGCGCGGGTCTCGAAGGAGGTCCAGGATCACGTCTTCGCCGCGTACGCGCGCAAGGGCATCGCCGTCCTCGAGGAGGGCGCGAGGACCTCGCGGAACCGCGCGCCCTTCCTGATCGTCGCCGGACAGCTCGCGGAGATGAAGGTCAGGGATCAACGGATGGCCGCCACCTACTACCGGGCGGCCGCGGAGTCGGAAGACGCGCCGTGGTATGCTGCCAGGTTTGCCGCGCGCACGGCCTGGGAGGCGGGCGATCGTGCGCAGGCCTACGCGTGGTATCGCGACCATTGGTCTTCGGTGCTCCGCGTCAGGCACGAGGACCGCGCTCCGGATGACCTCGCGGAGCTGCGGATGATGGAGGACGCCCTGGGGGTTCCGGCGATGCGACGCATTCCGAGACAGCCTTGGGAGCGCTGATCAGAAGGGGTCGTCCGGCTTCTTCTCCGCCTTTGGCGCCTTAGGCTTCCGAGGGGGGAACTCGAACCACCAGCCCCGCTCCTTGTCAGCTACGAGGAAAGCCTCGAAGGTGCGCCGGGTCCGGTTGGAGACGAACTTCTTCGGCCCCGTCCGCCCTTCGCGGAGGATCTTGGAGACATCCTCCGGGGAAATCGGGCACTTGAGCATCTCGACGTTGAGGCTGAAGGTCTTCTTGGCACCGGCCGCCTTGGCCTTGGCGGGGCAGACGCGGTAGCCGGCGGCGGGCGTCTGCTGGACCGGCAGACCGCTCACGGGACAGTCGCCCAGCACGGGCCATGATTCGTCGAACGGCGCACCGTCCGGATCTCCGTCGCGAGGAGGGAGGTCGAGCGCCGAACGCAGCTGTCCGTCCTTGTCCTCGAGCTTGATGTAACCGGAATAATTGCGTCCTGACTTGAGGGATTTGAAGTCATGGAACGGGCCGATGCGCCTGGTGCTGATGAGTTCGGCGAGTTCGGACGGCGAGAGCGGCCTACCACCGAGCTCCCGGTAGACGAGGACGGCGGGAACGGTCTTCCTTCCCTGCGTAACTGTCTCGGTGGAGACGTACCTGCGGTCATCGCCCATCATGGGCGTGCCTCCGGGGGAAAGGACCTCCGGCTCGACCTTCTCCGCCACGACGGGCGTGTCGATGCGCTTGCGCACCTTGTCGATCATCTCTGCGACCTGGCTGCGGATGCCTTCCATGAAGACCACGGGATCCAGCTGGCCACGCTCCATCTCACGCAGCCGATGCTCCCATTCACCAGTCAGCACGGGGTCGGCGAGGAGCAGGAGTTCGTTGCCGGACAGGAAGCGCTCCAGCTTGAAGGCCTTGCCCGTGGGCACCAGCTCCTTGCCCTGACGCTCGATGTACTTCTGTGACAGAAGCCCCTCAATGGTGGCCGCACGCGTGGCGGGCGTGCCGAGACCGCGCTCCTTCATGGCCTCGGCCAGCGCCTCGTCATCGACCAGCTTGCCGGCGTTCTCCATCGCGCCGAGCAGCGAGGCCTCGTTGTAACGGGCGGGAGGCTTGGTCGCGTCCTCCCTGATGTCGACGCCGAGCACGTCGGCCCGGGCGGGATCACCGTCGGCGGCGCTGAGCGCGGGCAGGCTCGCCGAGCCTTCCTTGTCACGATCATCCTCGACCTCGGCCTCCTGGCCCCAGACGGCGCGCCAGCCGGCCACGACGAGGACCTTGCCGGACGTGCGGAAGGCGTGGTCGCCCACCTGAGTGATACGTACCGTCTCCTCAAACTCCGCCTGCGGGAAGAAGACGGCGACGAACCGGCGTACGACGAGGTCGTAGATCCGCTGTTCCACGTCGGTGAGTCCGACGGGGATGGTGCCCGTGGGGACAATCGCGAAGTGGTCGCTGACCTTCTTGTTGTCGAAGACCCGTCGGCCGGCCGCGTCGACCCATCCGCTCGAAAGGACCGTGCGGGCGTGCTCGCCCGAGGCGTGCCCGGCGGCGAGCTGGGTCAGGACCTCCTTGGCCGTGGCCACGTAGTCCTCGGGCAGATGCTGGGAGTCCGTGCGCGGGTAGGTGAGCGCCTTGTGCTTTTCGTAGAGGGACTGGGCCACGCCGAGGGTCGTCTTGGCCGAGAATCCGTAACGGCGGTTACCTTCGCGCTGGAGGGTAGTCAGGTCGAAGAGCCGCGGGGCGGAATCCTTCTTGGGCTTCTTCTCATCCGTAACCGTGCCGCGGCCGGCGGCGCGGGCGGATTCGGCGACGGCCCTCGCCTGCGTCTCATCGTAAAAGCGTTCGGCCTCCTTGCGGTCTTGGACGCCGGGCACTTGCGCGGAGCCGCGGTACTGTCCGGCCCGCACGCCGAAATCGGCCTCCACCTTCCAGAATGCCTTCGGTACGAAGTTGCGGATCTCCAGCTCGCGTCGCACGACCAGCATCAGCGTCGGGGTCTGCACGCGGCCAACGGGGTGGACGCTCTCCTTGCTGATCTTGCCACCACCGAGCATCTTGGAGGCGGCCCGCGTCAGGTTGAGCCCCACGATCCAGTCCGATTGAGAGCGGCAGATGGAGGAGGCCCGGAGGCCGGATTTCTCGGACTTCTCCAGGAGGTGGTCGAAGGACTCACGAATCGCGGAGGGCGTCATGCTCGTGAGCCAAAGCCGACGTTCGGGCAACTTCGAGCCGGCCAGGACGCAGACCATGTGGAAGATCAGTTCGCCTTCGCGTCCGGCGTCACAGGCGTTGACGACGTCGCCGACGTCATTGCGCTGGAGCAGCTTCTTGAGCAGCTGGAAGCGTTCGCCGGAACCGCGCTCGGACCTGGTGCGGAGCACTTCCTTGCTCAAGCGACCGTCAAACTGTGGCGGCAGGATGGGGAGGTTGCGCAGGGTCCAGGATTTCCAGTCAGGATTGAGTTCGTGCGGTTCGACCAGTTCCGCGAGATGACCCACCGCGGAGGAGATTACCCAGCGGTCATCCTCGAAGACGTCGCCGGACTTCGGGACTTTCAGGACCTTGGCGAGGTCGGCCGCGACGGACGGCTTTTCGGCGATGACGAGGGTCTTGCCGCTGTTGGCGACAGCGTCATCGGACTTCTTCTGGGGCTTCTTGGGCATGCGTAGGATGATAACCGACTGTCAAATCGGGTCACATCCCTTGCTCGGCGAAGGCGTCGTCAAGCGCGGCGATGAGCGTTCCGATCGTGGCGTCGGTCTCGTCACCCATGTTGGAGATACGGAAGGTCTTGCCCTTCAGCTTGCCGTAACCTCCGTCGATAACGATCTTGTGGCGCGACTTGAGCGTCTCGTTGAGACGTTCAAGGTCCGCATTGCGCGCGTTACGGAAGCAGTTGAGTCCGCGGGTGCCGAATTCCGGGGAGGGCAGGAGGGGGAAACCCTTGGCCAGCCCCCAGGCTCTCATGCGTTCGTTGAGCCGGAGATGGCGCGCAAAGCGGTTCTCAAGCCCTTCCGCCTCAACCTCAGTCAGCTTCTGCTGAAGACCGTAGAGAAGGGGGATGCAGGGCGTCGACGGGGTCATGCCCTTGACGTGGTTGTCGTGGAACTCGATCAGGTCGAAGTAATAACCGCGGTCCGCGGACTGCCTGGCGCGTTCACGGGCCCGCTCGCTCACGGAGGCGATGGCGAGCCCCGGGGGCAGCGCGAGGGCCTTCTGGGAACCGGTCAGCAGGATGTCGATTCCGAGCCGATCCTTGTGAATCGGCAGGGTGGAGAATGAGCTGACGGAATCGACAATCGAGATCACGTCAGGAAACCCACGGATCACGGCCATGAGTTCCTCGATGGGGGAGAGGGTGCCGGTCGAGGTCTCCGAATGGATGAAGGTGACGCAGTCGAACTTACCGGAGGTGAGCGCCTGCCGGACGGCGGCGGGATCGACGGGGGTGCCCCACTCGAACTTGAGCGCCTCCGCGGACCGACCGCAGCGTCTGGCGACGTCGTTCCACTTGTCGGAGAAGGCGCCGTTCATGCAGTTGAGCACGCCCTTCCGGCAGACGTTGCGGAGGGCCCCCTCCATCACGCCCCAGGCCGAGCTGGTCGACAGGTAGACGGGGTCCTTAGTGAAGAACATCGACTGCAGCTTGGGCTGCATCTCGTTGTAGAGGCTGACGAAGGCTTTGGAGCGGTGCCCGACCATGGGACGTCCCATGGCCTTGATCACGCTTTCGGACACCGTGAGGGGGCCGGGGATGTAGAGACGGTTGCTCATCGTTGGAAAGTGCTGAGGAGGTCGGCAGAGACGTCCGGGTTGTCGATGCGCATGAGACGCCGGTTCCGGTCCGCCAAGGTGGCGGTGCGGGGTCGCCAGGCCGCGGCTTCAGCCACCTCGACCTCCGCGAAGCTCATGACCACGAGCATGTCGCCGGGCTTGCCGAGGTGGGCGGTCGCTCCGTTGAGACAGACCTCGCGGGTGCCGGCCGGAGCCGGGATGGCGTAGGTCTCGAAGCGCTGTCCATCGGCGAGATTGCCGACCAGGATGCGCTCGTAAGGGAGCAAGCCCACCAGCGCCATGAGCTCATGGTCCAAGGCGAGGGAGCCCTCGTAATCCAGACGAGCGGCGGTGACCTCCGCCCGGAGTAGCTTGGTGCGCAGCAGGTGGACGTACATGGCGCGGTATTGGCCGTTCTCAATCGGTAAGGTTGCCTTCGTCAAACAACTTTGCATCTTATTGCGTAATGTCCGGCAATCACAGAGGGCTGTTTTCCTCTACGGCCGAGGCCGTCGCGGCCTTTGCGGTGGACGTCGTCTACGAGCGTCGCAAGGGGCTTGGCGCCAGCCTGCTGGCAGCGCTCCTCAGGGCGCTCTCATGGATCTTCAGCCTGCTCGTCAGGCTGCGGATCTGGCTCTACAAGCACCGGCTTTTCCGCGACACCCCGCTGGGCTGCAAGGTAGTCGTGGTCGGTAATCTCACCGTGGGCGGTACCGGCAAGACGCCCGTGGTCCACAAGATGGCGCAGGTGCTGGCGCGCCGGGGGCGTCGGGTGGCGGTGCTGTCCCGAGGTTACAAGGGAGCGAGCGATTCGATGTTTAAGCGTTTCTGGCGTTGGATCAGCCATGGCAGCCGCCCTGAGCCGCTCGTGGTGTCCGACGGCAGGAAGGTGATGGCCGGACCTGATGAGGCCGGAGACGAGCCCTTCATGCTGGCGCGCAATCTCCTGGCCGACGGCGTGGTCGTCATCGTCGACCGCGACCGCGTCGAAGCCGGCCGCTTCGCGCTCCGTCGGTTCGGGGTAGATACAATCCTGCTTGATGACGGCCTCCAGTATCTGCCCTTGCGGGGGCAGATTAATTTGCTGCTCGTGGACAGCCGCGACCCCTTCGGCAATGGCGCCATGCTCCCCCGGGGCATCCTCCGTGAACCGGTCTCCAACCTCAGCCGGGCGTCGTACGTCTTCATCACCAAGTCACCAGGTCCTCCTGATCCGGAGCTGGTGGCCCTCATCCGCCGCCATAACCCGAAGGCCGAGATCATTCCCTGCGCCCACCGTCCGTCCGAACTGGTCGCGGTGGACGGCGATGCCGTCCGGCCGCTCGATTGGCTTCGTGGCATGAAGGTCGCGGTCTTCTGCGGCATCGCCACGCCGGAAAGGTTCGAGGAGACGGTCGCTGCGCTGGGCGCCGACATGGTCAGCAGCCGCAGGTTCCTCGACCACCACGCCTTCACGGACGAGGACCTCGACGAGGTGCTGGAACAGGCGCTCGCCTCGGGCGCCCAGGCGATTGTAACGACCGAGAAGGACGCGGTGCGGCTTCAGTCGCGCTTCAGTCCGCCGCTCCCACTGCTCTACGTCAGGCTGGAGGTCGGCATCCTCGGCGATCCCGATGGGTTCAACGGCGCCGTCGAGCGGATCTGCCTCGGGCCTTCCTCCTCGGGGCGCTGACCGGCTCCGAGTCGTGCCTGGAGGCGAGGGAGAGGAAGGCGTCCTGGGCGCACCGGCCTCGGCGCCCTTCGGGCACGCACGGGGCGTAGGTCCCGTCAATCCTTAGCTCCTGGGCGTCACCGAGACGCTCCGCGTAGGTGCCCAGGATCTCCTGTTCGATGCGCCGGCGGAGCGACTTGTCCCGGACCGGAAACACGCACTCGATGCGACGCACGAAGTTGCGCTGCATCCAATCCGCGCTGCCTAGCAGGATGACCGGCTCCCCGCCCGAATTCTCGAAGCGGAAGACGCGGCTGTGCTCGAGGAACCGGCCGAGCACGCTGCGCACCCGGATGTTCTCGCTGAGCCCCGGCACTCCGGGACGGAGGCAGCACACGCCGCGCACGAGCAGCTCCACCTTCACGCCCGCCCGTGAGGCCCGATGCAGCGCCTCGATGACCTCGGGGTCGACGAGGCTGTTGACCTTAGCGAAGACGCCCGACTTACGTCCTGCCTTGGCCGCCGAAGCTTCCGAGTCGATGAGGTCGATGATGCGCCTCGAAAGCTCGAAGGGAGCGACGAGTAGGTGCCTGAACTTCGATCGGCCGAGATTGCCGGTGAGCACGTTGAAGAGCAGGCCGACTTCCGCTGTGATCTCCTCGTCCGCGGTCAGGAGCGAGAAGTCGGTGTAGATGCGGGCGGTGCGGGGATTGTAGTTGCCGGTGCCGAGGTGGGCGTAACGGCGGAGCCCCGCCTTCTCCTTGCGGACGACGAGGCAGGCCTTGCAGTGGGTCTTCAGGCCGGTGATTCCGTAGACCACGTGCGCGCCGGCCTCCTCAAGCTGCCGGGCCCATTCGATGTTGTTGAGCTCGTCGAAGCGGGCGCGAAGCTCGACCAACGCCGTGACCTGCTTGCCGTTGCGGGCAGCATCCTTGAGGGCCTCGACCACGGGGGAGTCTCCGCTAGTGCGGTAGAGGGTGAGCTTGATCGCCACCACGCTCTCATCCTTGGCGGCCTGGCGGATGAAATCCACCACGGGCCCGAAGGATTCGTAGGGGTGGTGGAGGAGCACGTCCTGGCGTGCGATGCGCTCGTACAGCCGCGAGGGATCCGCGCATTCGGCCGGAAGGGTGGGGATGAAGGTCGGGTAGAGCAGATCGGGACGCGCGACGATGTCGACGAGGCTGCCCACCCGCATCATGTTGACGGGGCCGGCGACCCGGTAGGCGTTCTCGGTCTTGAGTCCGATGGACTTGAGCAGCCAGGCGAGCTCGTCGTCCGGCGCGGAGGCCTCGATCTCAAGGCGCACGGGCGCGCCCTTGCGCAGGTTGCGTATCTCGTCCTCGATGGCCTCGAGCAGGTTACCCGCCTCCTCCTCGTCGACGTAGAGGTCGCTGTTACGCGTGATGCGGAAGGCCCATGAGCCCCGCAGTTCGAGGCCGGGAAAGAGACGGTCGATGAAAGACTGGATGACGTGGCTGAGCAGGGTGTGGTAACGGGCGTGCTCCGTGCCGTAGGCAAGCACGCGGGGCAGCGCCCGGGGCACGGGGACCACGGCATGGCGGAGCTCCCCGGTCTCCGGATCGCGGAGCAGCACCAGCAGGTAGAGACCTTTGTTCGTCAGGACGGGGAAGGGGTGCGATGGGTCGATCGCCAGCGGAGTCAGAGCCGGCAGGATGTCACGATCGAAGCGCGGCGAGAGCTCCCTGAGGGCTTCCTCGTCCAGCTGGGGCCTCGACCTGAACCTGATGCCGGCCGTCTCCAGCGCAGGCAGCAGCCGGTCCTGCCAGCAGGCCTGCTCGGCCTCGACGAGTCGGCGGACTCCCTCGAGCACCTCCAGCAGGAACTCACGGGTGGCGGGGTGGCTTGCCGACTCCTCCTGCTGCATGATGCCCGCGACCCTGATCTCAAAGAACTCATCGAGGTTCGAGCTGACGATGGAGAGGAAGCGTACGCGCTCGAGGAGCGGCACGGTGTCGTCCTCGGCCAGCTCCAAGACCCTGCGGTCGAAACTCAGCCAGCTCAGTTCGCGATCGAACATGGGTATCTCTTCTTGCCCGGCGAAGGACCAAGTTGCGAACCAAAGTCACGCCCTCAGGGTCGATTTCCGACCCTAAAGACGCAAATAATGTTAAATCGGCGTTACGGAATCCAAAGCGATTCAAGGGCCGACGGACCGCTCAGGCGCAGTTTCGGGGACGATCCGGCCTCGAAGCGGACCACGCCGCCCCGACGGAGGCAGGAGGCGTAGGCCTTGATGTCATGCCTGGAAATGCCGCGGGTCGGCACTTCGATTTGCTCCTCGGCACCCCGCCTAATCACGATGAAGCGGATGAGACCCTTGATGGTCTGCACGTCGGAGACAATCCTCGATGCGCCCGGTGGCGGCGGAAGCGGGTCCCCGTTGACGAACGCGGCGTAAGAGAAACGAACCTCCCTCAGGTCGCGATGGAGCCTGCGGTTGATGAACAGCGCCGAACTGGGCGCGACCCACGGCACCGACTCGTACTCCCAATGCTCCCGACCCGAGGACAGCAACGGGGAGGGCAGGTCGTCGAGCTGCGGTCCGATCCGCCGATGGCGACCCAGGGCGGCGACGCGGTCAGAGGCCCTCAGCAGCCTTTCAGCAGCGAAACGCAGGGCGGGTTCGATCACGAGGAGAAGGCCGCCCTCGGAAAGATGACCACATGCCGAAGTGATCCAGCCGGCGGCGGAGTCCTCGCCGTCGGAGCCGAGCTCATTCAGGACGAAGCCCGCGACGATCAGGTCGAACCTGCCCTCAGGCCATGAGGAAGGATTCCTCGCGTCCGATATCCTGGCCGTCACCTTAGTGACCGGGCTGAGCATGGCCCGTCCGAAGGATTCAAACCCGGCGAGGGTGCCAGGTGAACGGTCGATGCCGATGAGTTCCGACGGTGGGAGTCCGCACTCGCTCAGGGCGTGCGCAACCGAGACGCCGCAGGAGCCCGGCCCGCAGCCGACGTCCAGCACCCGCGGTGAAGCGGAGGCCGGTTTCCATTTCCTGAACCGGACGCACTGGTCCAGCGCCGCCGCCGCCCTGGTCCAGCCCTGCGGCAGGAAGAAGAGCGCGTACGCCGAAAGCGCCGCAGGGTCGCCGAAGTAGTCAGGATAGGCTCCCTCGGGACGCTCCGTCGTGAAGAGGTCGGAAAGCCGGGACACTTCCGGGGCCAGTCGTTCCAGCCCGTCGGCGGCGACCCCCGCATCCTCCGAGGTCCGCTTGAGCCAGAACGCCTCAGCCTCATCCGGATAGCGACCCTCAGCCCCCCGCATCGCGTCTGCCCTCCATGGCGCTCCTCAACGTCGCCGGGTCGGCGAAGGTCAGGCCGCTGCCACTCGGGAGGCCAAAGCCGATGCGACTGACCTTGGCGTTCGGACGCGCGAGCCGGACGGTCTCGCGGATGAATTGGCAGGTCGCCTCGGCTTCGACGTCGTTGCCTAGGGCCAGCACCACCTCGTCGATCGGCTCCGCCCTGAGGCGCGCCTCGAAGCTGGCGAGATTGAGCTCGCCCGGCCCCACGCCGTTAATCGGCGAAAGCCGGCCGTGGAGGACGTGGTACGTTCCGCGATGCGCGCCCGAGCGTTCGACCGCCATGAGGTCGGGCACTTGTTCCACCACGCAGACCGAGGCCCGGTCCCTGCGGGGGTCGGCGCAGACCTGGCAAGGGCCTCCCTCGGCGATGTTACCGCAGGTTACGCAGCGGGAGACACGGCCCGCGGCGGCGATCAGGGCGTCCTGCAGGGGACGCAGTTTTTCCGGACGCTCGACGAGCAGGTGGAGGGCGATTCTTTCGGCGGAGCGATGACCGAGACCAGGCAGCTGCTTAAGCAGCTGCCTGACCTTGTCGAACGAGGACGTCACGGAGTCAGAAGCCCGGAAGCTGGAAGCCTGCGGTGGCCTTGGCCATGGTCTCCTCGTGCCTCTGGCGGGCCCGGGCGGAGGCCTCCTGCAGGGCGGAAAGAAGCGTCGTTTGGACGACCGAAGGATCCTCCTTGAGGAACTCGGGGAGCAGGACGAGCGACACCGCTTCACCATGCCCGTTCACGGTCACCTTGACGGCGCCACCGCCGTGCGACACCTCGATGCGCTCTTCCGAAAGACGCTGCTGTGCCTCGGAGATGCCTCGCTGCATCCTCTGGGCCTGTTTGAGCAACTTGCCGACGCCTGCCATAGTTTCCGTAGTTCAACCGGGCCGCCCCCGGAGTCAAGCGGCGTGCGGACTTGCGGACGCGGCTCGCGCACGTAGGAAGGGGGCATGCCCAAGCCCGCTACAATCGAGATCGTGGGACGCTTCCTCGCCATTCGGTGGGAGGACGGCCGGGATGACCTCATCGACGCGGAACGGCTCAGGGAGGAGTCACCGAGCGCGGAAAACAAGGGCGAGGTCGACGTGTTTGGGCGGAAATGGGGCGGGGAGCCGCCGAGGAGGCATCCCGGCGTCACGGTCATCGGATGGTCCCGGGTGGGCAACTACGCGCTGTCGCTCGAGTTCAGCGACGGACACCGGAGCGGCATCTATTCCTGGGACCTGCTGAGGTCGCTCGCCAGCGGCTGAGACGAAACAGGTTGCAGGGGGCCCCGCACTCGTCGGAGTATGTGCCCCGTGCGAAAGACCTACGTCCTCGATACGAACGTCCTAATCCACGATCCCGATTCCCTTTTCAAGTTCGACGAGCACACCGTCGCGATACCTGTCGAAGTGCTCTCCGAACTCGACCGCCTCAAGGCCCAGCCTGGTCAGCTCGGAGCCAGCGCCCGCAAGGTCAACCGGTCGGTCCGCGGTCTTTTCGAGAACCGGCCGTTGAAGGAAATCGCCGAGGGCAATCCCGCTAGACCAGGCGCCCTGCACGCCAGATTGAGCGAAGGCGGCGAGCTGCGCGTCGTGGTCAACGAGTCGCTCATCCGCGATCACTTCACAGGAGCGAGGTCCGAGCGCCTCCGCGCGGTCTTCATGCAGGTCGATGCGCCCGACCATCGCATCATCGCCTCTGCGATGTACCTCCGCGACACCGCCGACGGGCCCGTGGTGCTCGTCACCAAGGACGCCTGCATGGCCCTCAAGGCCCAGGCCCTCGGCCTCGAGGTGCAGGACTACCGCAATGACCGCGTGGAGACGAGCGACGTCGGCGAATACCGCACGCTGCAGGTGGAGGCGGCCTTCATGCGCGACTTCCGGGACCTCGGCCAGGCCCAGCTTCGCGCCCCGAACCTCGAGATCCCTCCGCTGGTCAACGAATACGTCATCGTGGCGAGCGATTCGTGGAGCGAACCGGCCAGGCATGTGGGCGAGGGGGCCTTCGTCCCTCTGCCCCTCTACCGCGAGTTCCTCTCCACCGCTTCGGGAGCCCGCAAGGGGCTGCAGATGCCCCGCGGCATGCGCGTCATCCCCAAGAACATCGAGCAGTGGATCCTCATCGACGCCCTGCTCAATCCTGAGATCCGGCTGGTGACGTGCTTCGGCCGCGCCGGGACGGGCAAGACCTTCCTCGCCATCGCCGCGGCGCTCTCCCAGGTGCTCAGCGACTTCTCGCCTTACAAGAAGCTCTACGTCTCGCGACCGGTGGTCCAGATCGGCAAGGACATCGGCGCGTTGCCGGGCAGCAAGGAGGAGAAGCTCTCCCCCTACATCCAGCCGTATTTCGACAATCTGGAGGTCCTGTTTTCCAAGAACGGCACGGCGGCGCCGCAGCCCCAGCAGCCCGCCGCGCGGGAGGCCGTCGCCACGGATAGCCAGCGGAAGAAAAAGAAGGCGCAGGCGATGAAGGCCGCGCAGCCGATCTTCGGCTCCCAGTTCCAGCAGCTCGCCCAGCCGCGTAAGCCCTACCAGTGGCTGATCGACTCCGGCCTCATCGAGATTGAGGCGATGACCTTCATCCGCGGCCGGTCCATCGGCCACGCCTTCATGATTGTCGACGAGGCGCAGAACATGACGCCGCACGAGGCCAAGACCGTCATCACGCGCATCGGGGAGGGCTCCAAACTGGTGCTCATCGGCGACCTCGACCAGGTCGACACCCCTTACCTCGACGGTAAGTCCAACGGACTCATCCACACGCATGAACGCATGAAGGGCCACGCCATCACGGCGCACGTCCGTCTGCTTCACGGCGTGCGCAGCGCCCTCTCCGAGCTGGCCTCCCAGGCGATGTGAGCAACCGGCCGCGGCCGTCCCCAGTCCTGCCTTGCCGAGAACCTGCGTCGGGTCTTCCTTGGCCTCGTGGCACAGGAGACGCCGATGCAGAGGCAGTACAGGGAGTTCCGCGAGAAGCTCCCCGGAGGAACCCTGCTGCTGTTCCGTCTCGGTGATTTCTACGAAGTATTCGGCGAGGACGCGGAGATCGCCTCCCGGACGCTGGGCCTGACGCTGACGAAGCGCCACCAGACGCCGATGGCGGGTCTGCCTTATCACGCGGCCTCCGCCTACGTCAACCGGCTCCTGGCCGCAGGCTGGAAGGTGGCCATCTGCGATCAGCTGGAGGCGCCGGTGGCAGGCAAGCTGGTGCGCCGCGGCCTGACCCGCATCCTCACGCCGGGGACCGCCTTGGAAGACTCCCAGCTGGATTCCAGGAAGGGCAATTTCCTAGCCGCACTGGCCTGGGATCGCTCGGGATGGCATGCCGCCTGGCTCGACGTCTCGACCGCCGATTTCCGCTTGGCCACGGACGCAGACCCTTCGCGTCTCCTTCCGTTACTCCACTCGGTGGCGCCTCGGGAGGTGCTTCTCCCCGAAGGTCTCGAGACCACGCCAGTTCATCGTTCGACGCTCGAGGCATTCCTGCAAGGCCGTCCTGTCACACGTCTGCCAGGATGGAACTTTGACGTCGAGGCCGGCGCCAGGCTGACCACCCAGACGCTTTCGGTGCACGGGCTCGGCGGATTCGGACTCACGGATTCTCACCCCGCGCTGGGCTGCGCAGGTGCGGTGCTCGGTTACGTCACGGACTCGCTGTGTGACCGACCCAAGAACCTGCGACGCGTGGTTGAATCAAGACTGGGCGGCTCGGTACTGCTGGACGCGGCCTCCGCCCGTAATCTCGAACTGTTCAACGCGACGGGAGGGGGCAGGGAAGGGTCCCTGCTCGACGCAATCGACCGCACCTGCACTCCGGCGGGCGCACGACTGCTGGCTTCCTGGCTTGTGGAGCCCTCCACGGACATGACCACGGTCCGTCAGCGACAGGAGGCCGTCGGCGAGTTCGTACGTCACCCGGGGGCGGCCTCCAGGGTGGCCGAATCGCTGCGCGGCGTGCGTGACGTGCCCCGCATCCTGGCACGACTCCAGAACCGTTTCCGCAATCCTCGCGAACTCGGCGGCATCCGGGACACGCTTACGACGCTGCCCGCCCTCAAGGATGAGCTCTCCGCCATGCCTGGAGGGTCGCTTGCCGACCTGGCCGCCCGCCTCTCCCCCGAGGAGCCCCTGCTGGCCGTCCTGCGCGCAGCCCTGTCCGACGAGCTTCCGGCCGATCTCACCGACGGGGGTGTGATGCGGGCCGGGTTCGACCAGGAACTGGACCGTCTGCGTTCGCTCGCCAGCGACAGCAAGTCGTGGATTGCTGACTTTGAAAGGCGTGAGCAGGAGCGGACGGGCATCAAGTCCCTCAAGGTGCGCTACAACGGAGCCTTCGGCTATGCGATCGAGGTGACCAAGGCCAACTTGGGCTCAGTCCCCGCCGACTACTTGCGCAAGCAGACGATGGTCAACGCGGAGCGGTTCACGACCGAGGAGCTCCGCGTCAAGGAGAAGGAGGCGCTCCGGGCGGATGAGCAGGCGCTCGCCCGCGAGGGAGAGCTCTTCCAGACCCTGATTGCCGAGGTGCTGGCGCGTTCTGAGTCCCTGCTGGCATCGGCCTCCGTCCTGGCGGAAGCGGACGTGCTGCGCGGCTGGGCGGACCTTTCTAGGGAATGCAAGTGGTGCCAGCCGACGGTGGACGATTCCGACGCGCTGGAGATCGTCCAGGGCCGCCATCCGGTCGTCGAGAAGATGCTACTCGCCCGCCCGGGCGCGGGTTCGTTCGTGCCCAATGACACGCGCCTCGCCGGTTCCGCCTGCCAGATTGCCCTCATCACCGGTCCCAACATGGCCGGCAAGTCGACCTACATCCGGCAGGTCGCGCTCATCGCGCTCCTAGCCCATCTCGGCTGCTGGGTCCCGGCCCAGTCCGCCCGCATCGGACTCGTCGACCGCGTCTTCTGCCGCGTCGGCGCATCCGACGAGCTGGCCCGAGGCAACTCGACCTTCATGGTGGAGATGAACGAGACCTCCAACATCCTCAACAACGCCACGCAGCGCTCCCTGGTCGTCCTGGACGAAATCGGACGAGGCACCAGCACGTATGACGGCATCAGCATCGCGTGGGCCGTGGCTGAACACCTCCATGGCGCGGGCCCCTCGGGCCCGCGGACGCTCTTCGCGACCCACTATCATGAGCTCACGCGCCTCGCCGACTCGCTGCCGCGGCTGAAGAACTACTCGGTGGCCGTCAAGGAGTGGAAGGACGAGATCGTGTTCGTTCGCCGGGTGGTCGAGGGAGCCGCAGACCGTTCCTATGGCATCCAGGTCGCCCGGCTGGCCGGCATGCCCCCTACGGTCGTCGAACGCGCCCGGACCATCCTCGGCGGCCTGGAGTCAGGCGAGGGGCTCCCACGGACCGCTCAGATGCCGGAAGGCGTGAAGCAGGCGCCGGTCAACGAAACCCGTACCGCCAAACCCAGGGCCCGCTCTGACCGGGAGTCAGGCGGTCAGATGGACCTCTTCTCCTGAGGGTTCAGACTCTGCGGTTCCACTCGTCCGAGTTGAACTTCGCCCAGATACCTTCGTGGTCAAACTGGTCATAGATGGGTTCGGCGACGCCGACCGGCGGGCTGGACAGTTCCGTTCCCATGGCCGCGATGAAGTCGCGCTCAAACCGCGCCCAGTCACAGCCCGGAAGGTGCGGCTTCCAGACATAGCCTTCGATGAGCAGGCCACACCTGCTGCGCTTCTGAGCTGCGCCGGCGACCTTCCTGCCGTCGTCGCTCCTGACGAGGTCGTTGGGCTCGGCACGCTCCGCGCATTGGTCGGGCTGACGATAGTCCCTTGGCTCCTCCCTGAGGGGCACCTGCCTGACGGACTGTCCTTGGGCGACCAGGGCCCCCGCCATGGCCTTGTGGACCAATGCGTAGCTGGACATGGCGTCCTGGGACGCCAACGGATGCGCAGCCGGTAAAACGAGCGCAAAGGTCCAGTCGTCGAGATGGCTCACCAGCCCGCCGCCCGTGCAGCGCCGTACGAGCTGGCAGTGCGCGGGCACGAGGGCGCGGTATTTGTCCCAGGACTGCGAGACGCCAAAGGTGTAGGCGGGCACGCTCCACGCGTAGGCACGGAAGCGGACGTTCCCGGACCGGGGATACTTTTCCAAGAGGAGGAGGTCGGCCGACATGTTGACGACCGCGTCGGCGGACTGTCTCGGAAGCACGTCCATGTTCAATAGTCTAAACCCTTTTCGAGCCTACGCACGACCTTTCGACCGGTCCGTTCCTCATACCACTGCTCGCAACCCCGTGGAACGCGCAGCTCGGAAAGTTGCTCTGCAAAGGTCTGCACGGGAGTCCTGAGTTTTCCAGCGAGCGGAACCAAGGAAAGGCCAAGGTCCCTAGGCCGAGGCGTCGCCGACGCACTTCTGGACGACTCGGTGGGTGAGATGAGGGTCGTATCGAGGCCGAAATGACGGCAAATCCTCAGGCCGATCTCATGTCGGCTGATCGCCTCCGCGCCCGCCCAATGATAGACTCCTGAAAGCTGCCTGCGCTCACAGAGTTCCACGAGGACGTCGGCCAGGTTCGTCAGCCCGACCGGCTGACGGATTTCATCGGTGTGCAGCCCCGTCACACCCCCTTTCATCAGGCCCCTAATCAGCCGTTCATGGAGTCCTCTGGTTCCATCAGGTGAATTGCCGTTGATCAGGGTCGTGCGCACGACGGCGGCATGCTCCCTGCCGGCCTTCAAGGCGCGAACCTCCCCCTCGGCCTTCGTCCTGCCGTACAGGGAGAGCGGCGCCGGCGACGCAGTGTGTCCGTAAGGGGCGGCCTCCCCGTCGAACACCATGTCGGTGGAGACGTGCACGAGCTTGGCTCCCACGTGGAAGCAGAGTTCCGCCAGGCGCGCGGGGAGGCCGGCGTTCAAGGACTGAGCCGACGCCGGATCACGCTCGCAGCCGTCGACCGTCGGCAACGCCGCGCAATTGATGACGGCGTCGGGAAACTCCTCCAGCATGAAGCCGGTGATTGGGGCGGCATCCCTGAGGTCGATGGTTAGGGTGCGCTCCGCGCCCGGGATCCTGGGCGCGGTCGTGCCGCCGATGGCCATGACTTGATGACCGCGACGAAGGGCGGCTAGCGCCGCTTCGCGACCGAGAAGTCCGCTGGCTCCCGTGACGACGACCTTCATGCCGCAAGGTGTCCTGACGGCCGCGTGGAGGCAAGCGGGATGAGCCCGCACTTGCCATCCGACGGGCCTCGGGCATTGGTTTCAGTCAAGATGGCGACCTATTCCGAACTGGCCAATCGTCCGGTGCTCACGCAGCCGGTCTATGAGGCTGGCCGCCCGATCGAGGTGGTCGCGAGGGAGTTCGGACTGGATCCCGGCTCGGTCATCAAACTCGCGTCCAATGAGAATCCGCTCGGTCCGTCGCCACTCGGCCTAGCCGCCGGCCGCAAGGCCCTCGAGCAAGCCCACCTTTATCCCGACGGAGGCTACACCCTCCTGCGGGAGAAGCTCGCGGCGAAATGGCGTCTCCAGCCGACGAATTTCGTCATCGGAAACGGATCGAACGAAGTGATGATCCTGCTCGCCCAGTCGTTCCTCAGGCCCGGCGAGGAGGTCGTCTTCGGCTCGCAGGCTTTCGTGGTCTACAAGCTGGCCACGATGCTCTTCGGAGCCACGCCGGTGGAGGTCCCGATGCCGGGCTTCCGGCACGACCTGGCCGCCATGCGCGCCGCCGTCACGTCCCGTACCCGCATCGTCTTCCTGGCCAGCCCCAACAACCCGACCGGGGGCACCGACCGGCCTGAAGACATCCTCGCGCTCGCGAGCAGCTTGCCTGAGGACGTCATCTTCTGTCTGGACGAAGCCTACGCCGAGTACCTCGACGAGACGGCCGACCTTCGCCCAATGATGGCGGCGGGACGGAAGGTCGTCGTCACGCGCACCTTCTCAAAGGCCTACGGACTGGCCGGCTTGCGCGTTGGCTACCTCATGGGCTCCGAGGAGGTCTGCGGCCTGATCAACCGGGTCCGCCAGCCATTCAACGTCAATCTGCCCGCGCTCGCCGCCGCGGAGGCCGCGTTAGATGACGCGGACTTCCTTTCGCGATCCCGCCGAGCCAATGCCGAGGGCATCGCCCAGCTCTCCGCGGGACTGAACAGTTTGGGATTCGAGTTCATCCCCGGCCACGCCAACTTCCTTGCGGCCAGGGTTCCCCGAGCGGAAGAGATCTTCACCGCCCTCCAGCGGGTCGGCGTCATCGTCCGTCCCCTCAAGGGTTACGGAATGGTCGGCTGGCTGCGACTCACGGTCGGCAACCAGGCGCAGAACGCGAGGCTTCTGGCTGAGCTGGCCAAGTTCCGCTGATGGACTACGAGGCTGCCATCCGCGAGATCATCGCCAAGGATCCGCGCTACACGCCCCAGGCCTATGAGCTGGTGCGGGCCGCCCTGGACCATTCGCAGAAGATGGTGCACGGCGAACCTAAGAAGGGGAAGTCGAAGGACAGCCGCCACGTCACGGGGCGGCAGCTCATCGAGGGATTCCGGCAGCACGTGCTCGAGAACTACGGACCCGTGTCCCACCGGTTGCTGAGCAACTGGGGCCTCAGGCGGAGCATCGACGTCGGCAACATCGTCTTCAACCTGATCGAGGTGAAGCTGTTCGGGAGCTCCTCTGATGACTCCCTCTCGGACTTCGAGGATGTCATCGACTTCAAGGAGGCATTCCAGAAGCCGTTTGAGTCGGGAGCCGCTAAGCGCTGACGAACACAATCGACCTCACCTCGGCGCAACCCGGCAGCGCCTTGATCTTGGCCAGCATGGCGCGCTCATGGAACTTGGCTTCGGACCTGACCACGGCGTTCTCACACTGGACGGTGAGCCTACCGCCTTCCAGCACCTTGAGGGGGGCGCAGCGACGGGCCAGCCTGGAGGGCAGCAATTCCGCCCAATGGGCGATGATGGCGGTCTCGGGAACGGGTCGGTCCAATCTGAGCTTGGTCACGGCCTCCCTGACGGCCTCCTCCATGGTCTTGACCGGCCGATCGGTGGAACGGCTCCAGTCTTTGGGCAGCCCGGAAAGCTCTGCCAGCAGGTTGCTGACCTTGCGCGAGAAGCGGCCGCTGGACCTACCCTGAGTGAGCAGCGCACGGACGGCCAGCGGCACGTCCGAGAGCCTGGCGGCCGCGAGGCAGCGATCGGGCGCGCCGGCTCCGAGGATCATTCCGGTGGCGCCTGCATCCCGCGCCGCTTCGACGTCCTCCTTGACGCTGTCACCCACATGGACGAGGGCTGATATGGGTACGCCGAGTTCACGGGCCGCCCTCGTGAAGGCGCCGGGCTCCGGCTTGGTTCGTCCGGTCTCCTCGGAGAGCAGGACGGCGTCGAATAGGGGTGTCAGGCCATGGCCCTCAAGCACAGGCCGCATGCGGGAATCCGCATTGGAGAGGACGCCCGTCTTCAGACCGAGGAAGCGCACCGCCGTGACCGCCTGCCGGGCCCCGGCCGACAGTCTCCATGCGTCAGGTCTGCCGAAAGCCGACCAGCAGGCCTCGAAGACCGTGTCTCGCCTCGAAGCGGGGAGGGTGGAGCCGAAACAACGAGCCACGACTTCGGCCCAGAAATCACGCGCGGAGCCGGACCGGTCGGCCGTGCGGAAGGCGAGGGCGAAATCCCTGTCGAGCCGCACGGGGTCCGCATCGACCCCGAACAGACGGGCGCAACGGGCATAGACGCCCCCCACGGACGGCTTCGGATGGAGAAGCGTCCCTGCGAGGTCGAATGTCACGGCCTGCACTTTACGCATCGTCCGTGAGCATGGCGCGGCTTGTCATGCGGTCGAGCGCGGTTATTCAACAACTTATGCACCCTCTCGGGCTGTCCGCCCTTCTCCTCCTGTGCGTGATTATGTCCGGCTGCCTCTCGCCGGTGCAGAGCCGCCACTTCCATGTCGACCCCTCCGTGGTTGCGCTCGAGGCGGGCCCCAATGCCGACCTGGCGTCAAGTATCCATGACGAGGCCATCAGGTCGGGCCGGGCCCTGGGTTGGGTCGACACCCCCTCGGTGGATTCAGCGGCGCTTCGACTGTCCTATGTCTGGCGTCGTGAGGCGGGTGCCGTGTCTGAGCGGTTCAGACTGGTCTGCCTATGGCGCACGTCGGAAGGCGTCCATGGCGAAGTCACCGACGGACAGGCCATGCCCGGTCATTTCTGGTCTGAATCAAGGGCTGGCGCCGCCTCATCACAACTGTGCGCCATCGTGATCAGGACGACAGGGAACGAGCCCCGACACGTTCCCTGATCTCCCAGAGCAGTCTCGTCAGTTCGGGCATGCGGACGCCGGCGTCCAGGCCGCGCCGCAGCGGCTCCGCCCAGATTCCCTCGATTTCGACGTCACGGCCCTGCTGGTAATCGATTAGGCTCGAAGGGTGGTAGGGCCCCATGCCCTCCGTGACCTCGAACTGCCAGTCCACATGCTTGCGACCGAAGGGAAAGCCGCAGGCCGTAGCGGCCGCCGATACTTCGAGCATCAGCGCCAGCGCACGGGTCCGCAGGGCTCGGTCGGAGAGGATCCGGTCGGTCGTCAGTCCCCCCGTGGCGATAGAGAGTCCGTTGAACGGGATGTTCCAGCACAGCTTCTTCCAGAGCAATGCGTCCAGCGAGTCATCGGTGCGGCAGTCCACGCCCGCCTTGGACAGCGCCTCGGCACAAAGCCGGGCATTGGGACCGGCGGACCCGCGGGCCGAGGCCACGCGGACATGGCCGGGAAGCATGTTGCGGACGATGCCGTCCGGCTCCCGATTGATGCAGACGAAGCACAGACCGGCGACAATCCGATCCATCGGTAGGATGCGCCCCAAGGCCTCCACGTTCCCCATGCCGTTCTGTAAGGTCAGGACCACGGCCGAAGGCCCCAGCAGGGGCGTGACCAGCGAGGGTAGGAAGTTGTTCGCCGTGGCCTTGATAGCGACGATGACGAGGTCGCATGTCCCCACCGAGTCGGCGCTTTCGTGGATCCCTGCGACGCGCGCCATGCGACGGCCGTCCAGTCCTTCCAGCAGGAGACCCTTCTCACGAAGCGTTCCGGCCATGCTCCTGGAGTGCAGGTGCACCTCGTGGCCGGCGAGCGCGAGTAGGCCGCCGTACCAGCAGCCCACGGCACCCGCTCCGATGACTCCGATCTTCATGCCTTGACGGACTTACGCCGGACGGAGGAATGGACGGGCGAGTCCGATTTGTGTGGATAATCCAAGGTGTGATGGAGACCGCGGCTCTCTTTACGCTGCAAGGCGCATTCGACAATCAGATCGGCTACTTGGATCAGGTTGCGGAGCTCCAGCAGCCTAGGTTCGACCTTGAAGTTCCAATAGTAATCCCGCACCTCGTCCGCCAGCGCGCCGATGCGCGTGCGCGCACGCTGGAGACGCTTGGTGCTCCGGACGATGCCGACGTAGTCCCACATCGTTCGCCGCAGCTCGTCCCAGTTGTGCGAAAGCACGACGCGTTCGTCAGGATCGCCTGCCGATCCGTCCACCCAGCCCGGCAGTTCGGGCCACTCGCCGGAGAATGCGGATACCTCGGCCTGCGCGGCCTCGGCGCCGTCGTAGGCCAGCACCACGGCCTCCAAGAGGGAGTTGGAGGCGAGCCGGTTGGCGCCATGCAGTCCGGTGCAGGCCACTTCGCCCACCGCGTAGAGACCCCTGAGCGTCGTACGCCCGGCCAGGTCGGTGGCCACGCCGCCGCAAAGGTAGTGGGCCGCCGGCACCACGGGGAGGTGCTGAACCGAGGGATTTAAGCCCGCCTTCAGGCACGTCTCATGGATATGGGGGAAGCGCTGTGCGAAGCCGCCGTGAGCGACGCCGGTTGCGTCAAGGAGCACATGGGGAGCGCCGCTCCTCTTCATCACCGCGTCTATCGCCCGGGCGACGACGTCCCGAGGGGCGAGGTCCGCGAGAGGATGGAAATCCGACATGAAAGCGCGGCCGGCGAGATCCCTCAGCACGCCGCCCTCGCCGCGTACGGCCTCGGAGATCAGCGCCCGCCCGCCGTCCGGAGCCTTGAGCGCCGTGGGATGGAACTGGACCATCTCCATGTCCCTCACCTCCGCGCCGGCGCGGTAGGCCATGGCCACGCCGTCACCGGTGGCGATGTCCGGATTCGTCGTGAACTGGTAGACCTGGCCCACGCCTCCAGTGGCGAGGATGACCACCTTGGCCGCCATCGTCGTGACGACCCCCTCGCGCGTGTCGAGCACGTGGATGCCCAGCACCCTGTCCTTCGGCTCGCCCATCTCGACCGAGGGGTCGAGTTTGGAGCGCGTGATGAGGTCGATCGCCAGGTGATGCTCGAGCATCCGGACGCCCGGGGCGACGGCGACCGCGCGGAGCAGGGCGGATTCGATGGCGCGTCCGGTCATGTCCCGCGCGTGAAGGATGCGCCTGCGCGAATGTCCGCCCTCTCGGCCGAGGTCCGGACGTCCGTCGGGACCGTTTTCAAACTTCACGCCCCATGCGATCAGCTCAGCCACCCGGGCCGGACCCTGTTCGACGATGTGGCGGACCGCACCGACGTCGCAAAGGCCGTCACCGGCCGTCAGCGTGTCCTGCACGTGGCTCTCGAAGTCGTCGGTGCGGTCGGTGACGCAGGCGATGCCTCCCTGGGCCCAATTGGTGTTGGATTCGGCCCCTGTCTTCTTGGTGACGACGGCGATGCTCATGCCCCGGCGGGCCAGCGAGAGCGCGAAGCTCAGGCCGCCTATCCCGCTTCCCACCACGATGGCGTCGAATCGTTCACTCATGTGAGATGATGGAAATTAGCCCCCGCCTCACGGGCAACAAGTGCGTATTTGACGGCGGACGGACGCGGGCCTACTTAGTAAAAGGTGGAAATCACGATCATACTGGCATGCTGGCTCATAGTGGGTCTCTTCGAACTTTCGGAGATGTCCATCGTGTCTTCGAACCGTCGCCGACTCGCCCGCCTGGCCGAGCAAGGAAGCAAGGGAGCCGCACAGGCCCTCGCCCTCCGGGCCAACCCCTCCAAATTCCTCTCCACCGTCCAGGTAGGACTCACCTTCGGCAGCATCATCGCGGCGACTTACGGCGGCATCCCTCTGGCGGCGCAACTCTCGCCCCTGCTGGCCCAAGCTCCGGTGGGCTGGATCGCGGAGAACGCGGAGGGCCTCGCCCGCGGCGGCTTGTCCTTCCTGATCGGCTCGCTCACCATCGTGTGCGCCGAAATCGTGCCGAAGCGCGTCGGACTCAGCAATCCCGAGGCCTTTGCCGTCGCCATGTCGCGACCGATGATGTTGATGGCGGCGCTCGCCTCGCCGCTGGTGTCCACGTTGAGCTTCCTCGCCGACATCATCCTGTTCGCCTTCGGTCGCAAGCACGCCCAGGAGGACAAGATGTCGGAGGACGAACTGAGGATGATGGTCGACCAAGGCATGGCCTCAGGCGTGCTGCACGCGCATGAGCACCGCATGGTGCATGGCGCCCTTTCGCTCGACCAGATCAAGGCGGAGACCCTGATGACGCCCAGCAACCGGGTCGTCTGGCTCAATCTGCACGACACCGACGAGGTGAACTGGCGCAAGGTGGTCTCTTCCGGCCACACCTGGTTCCCAGTCTATCAGGGAAGCCCCGATCGGCCCATGGGGGTCGTTTCAGTCAAGCGTCTCTGGGCCAATCTCTCTCTCACGGGCACCGTGACCATTAGGGACGTCCTGACCGAGCCGCCCACGGTCTCGCCGGGCATGACCGGCACCGAACTGCTGGAGCGTTTCCGCAAGGATAAGATTCACCTCGCCGTCGTCAGCGATGAGTTCGGCCGGGTGCTGGGCGTGGTCTCGCTCAACGACGTGCTGGAGTGCGTGATGGGCGAACTGCCCAACGAAGGGTCGGTGCTGCGTCAGCACGTACGGTCCGTCCGCCGCAGGGACGACGGCAGCTGGCTGGTGGAGGCTGCCGTTTCGCTCGACGAATTCCGGGAGGCCACCGGCATCGTCGGACATTTTCCGGAAGAGGGCGTTGCGCGCTTCACCGTCATCGCCGGCTTCATCATGCGCGCCTTGGGCCGTCTGCCGCAGGAAGGCGACCGCGTCGAGGCGCTGGGACATGTCTTCGAGGTGATCGACATGGACGGTCACCGCGTGGACAAGGTCCTGGTGATGCCCAAGGCGGGCGGGACCGCCTGAGATTCAGAGGCGCACGGGCAGGCCGGCCTCCCGGAGGCGTTCCTTGGCCTGCCTGACTGTGTACGTTCCGAAATGGAAGATGCTGGCCGCCAGCACGGCACTGGCCCCTCCGTCACGCAGGACTTCAGCCAGGTGGTCGAGGCTGCCGGCTCCGCCGGAGGCGATGACGGGCACCTCGACCGCCCGGGAGACGGCGAGGTTCAACGGGATGTCGTAACCGGCGGCCGTCCCATCCCGGTCCATGCTCGTGAGGAGAATCTCACCGGCGCCCAGGGAGGCGACCTTGCGGGCCCAATCGACCGCGTCCAGGCCGGTGGGTTTGCGTCCGCCGTGGGTGTACACCTCCCACTTTCCGTCAGCGGCACATTTGGCGTCGATTGCCACGACGATGCACTGACTGCCGAACTTGCGGGCCGCCGCGAGCACGAGCCCCGGGTCCCCGATGGCGGAGGTGTTGAGAGAGACCTTATCCGCGCCGGCGTTGAGCATGGTTCGCACGTCGTCAACGGAGCGGAGGCCGCCGCCGACCGTGAGGGGCATGAAGACCTGATCGGCCGTGCGTTCGACGACGTCCACCAGGGTGCGACGACCGTCGCTGGAGGCGGTGATGTCCAGGAAGACGAGCTCATCCGCGCCCTGCTGTTCGTAAGCGGCGGCGACAGAGACGGGGTCGCCGGCGTCGCGCAGCTCCACGAATTTCACGCCTTTGACCACACGTCCGGCGTGGACATCAAGGCAGGGGATGATCCTTACTGAGAGCACGGCGGAAGAGGTAGGGAAGAGGTCCGTCCTAGTAAAGCACGACCGTGACCGGTCCGTCATTCACCAGGGAGAGCTCCATGTCTTCACCGAAGAAGCCGGCACTTACGGGGCGTCCCGTGACCTCGGCGAGCATGCGGACAAACTGGTCGAAGAGCGTGCGGGCGACCTCAGATCTGGCCGCCTTGTGGAACGACGGTCTGTTGCCCTTGGAGAAATCGGCCAGAAGGGTGAACTGACTCACGGCCAGCACTTCGCCTCCCGCATCGGTGACGGAAAGCCCCATCCTGCCCTGATCGTCCTCCATCAGCCTGACCTTGGCGACCTCCGTGGCGAGACGTCGGACGGTCGACTCGTCGTCATCCACTGCGACCCCGACCAGGAGCACGAAGCCGCGCCCGATGCATGAGGCGGCACCCCGATCGTCCTTGCGCCTCACCGATGCGCTCAGCACGCGCTGCACGACGACGACCATGGATTCAGGTCAGGGCGTCGAGCACCGTCCGCAGCTTCATCTCGGTCTCGGCGGCCTCGGCCTCGGGATCCGAACCCGCCACGATGCCGGCGCCGGCATAGGCCCTCGCTTCGCCACCGCGCAGACGTGCGCAACGAAGGGCCACGAAGAGCTTGCCGGACCGTCCGTCGGCGGAGACCCAGCCCACGGCACCCGTGTAGAGACCGCGCTTGTGGGGCTCGAATCCGGGGATGAAGGGAAGGGCCATCGCGCGGGGCTTCCCGCCCACGGCGGGCGTGGGGTGGAGCTCTCCGGCGACCTCGAAGAACCTGCGGTCGGCCGGCATGCGACCGACAATCGGGGTGCGCAGGTGCATGACGTTTCCGAGACGAAGCAGCTCGGCGTCGCGCCGGGTGGCGGCCAGCACGCCCACCATGCCCAGACGGCGCAGGATGGATTGCGTGACCGCGTCATGCTCACGACGGTCCTTGTCGCTGGCCAGGAGGGCTTCGGCCAGACGGGCGTCCTCGGCCGCGGATTCACCCCGACGGGTCGTCCCGGCCACCGATTCGGTCCTCACCTCGCCGTCGAAAAGGGAAAGGAGGGTCTCGGGAGTGGCGCCGACCATCGCGCCCTCCGGTTCATCCACGAGGAAGGTGTGACAGGGCGCGTTACCGCGACGCAGGCGATGCAAGGCGGCATAGACGTCAAAGGGTTCGGTCCGTCGCCAGTCGAAGGCGCGCGTGAGCACAATCTTCTCGAAGGCCCCCTCGCGGATCAGCTCGGTGGCCCGGTCGACCGCGGAGGGGAACCAGCGTCCCCCCACTTCGCTGAGCACGGTCGCCGAGGACGGACGCGGGGCGGCAGGGCGGGTGCGGTAGGTGAACTTCTGAAAATCAACGGCCCGGCGCGCGAGTCGTGCGGCGGCTCCGGGTGACGCGACCTCGGCGAGGGTGACCTTGGTGCGACCGCCCTCCGTGACAACCTGCCAGGAGGGCAGGAAGACGCAGGCGTCGATGGCTCCGCCGGGCGTTTCGGGATAGAAAGGGAAGGTGGCCACGAGCCGGGGGACTTCACCGACGCAGGACAGCTTGGCGCTGAGTGATCGCACCCAGCGGTCGGCTTCAAGGAAGCGCCGCTCGCCACGGCCCTGCCAGAGCGCAATCGGTTCGCCCGCGGCGTGGGCGCGTTCACGGGAGGGATTCTCAAAATAGCCGCGCGGCCCCCTCGGATCCAGTGTCTCCAGCACGGCTAGGGGGTCCAGCGCCGCGGTGGTGAACGCGTAGGTGATCCAGCCATCTTCGCCACGCTCCGCTTCCGCGCGCTCTAGTTGGTCGAGGGCTGCGATCGTGTCGGCCATGGATTCATGCGGCCGGAGCCGGCGGTGCCTCAACCTGAGGGAAGAGGATGCATTTTTCGGCCACGCGCACCCCGCTTCCGGCGGCGGACCAGTCGAATCGGTCGAAGTCAGCGGGCACGGACTGCCCGATGTTCTCCAGCAGTGTGCGCGCGGTCGTCGGCATGACGGGCAGGAGGGCTGTTCCGACGAGTCTCAGGCCTTCGGAGACATGGGCCAGGCACGAATCCAGACGGGCGCGGTCGGCCGGATCGGCGGACTTCGCCAGCTTCCAGGGCGCACGTGTTTCGATGTAGGCGTTGAGGGCGTTGATGAAGGTCCAGAGGGATTCCAGCGCGCGACTCACCTGATGTTCGGCGAAGGCCACGTCGTAGGCCTTTCGCGTGTCGCCCCAGAGCAATCGAACCGAACGCTCAGGGTCCTCATCGGCTCCCGCCGCCGGCACGACGCCTCCGCAGCTGCGTCCGACCATGTTCAGCAGCCGATTGACGAGGTTGCCCAAGCTGTTGCCGAGGTCGGTTTGATAAACCCTTGCAAATGTTTTGTATCTCTTGCGCTCCTTATCACTCAGAGCTTTCCCATTTTCACTGTGGGTAGGGGGCTCCAGCACAAAGTCCGCATCTTGCCCAACTACCATCTCACGACATAGATAGTATCGGAATGCGTCCGCACCATATATACCAACAACGGAAAGGCTATCCTTCGCATTTCCCTCACTCTTTGAGGCCTTCTTCCTGTCGATGGTCCACCAGCCGTGGACCAGCAAGCTTCGGGGCGGCTCGAGGCCGAGGGCCTTGAGCATGCAGGGCCAGTAGACGGCGTGGGGAGGGGAGAGGATGTCCTTGCCGATGACGTGCAGGTCCGCGGGCCAGAGGCCGGTCCCGACCACGGCGGAGTAATAATTGGTCAGGGCGTCGAACCAGACGTAGGTCACGTAGTCGGTGTCGAAGGGCAGCTCGATGCCCCAGGTGAGCCTGGACTTCGGACGGGAGATGCAGAGGTCGTTCATGGGCTCCTTAAGGAATTCCAAGACCTGGTTCTGACGGAAACGCGGGGTGATGAAGTCGGGATGGGAGCGGATGTGTTCGACCAGCCAGGACTGGAACTTGGAGATGCGGAAATAGTAGTTCTCCTCCGTGGTCTGGGTGACTTCGCCGAAGATCTCGGGCCATTCGCCGTTCTCATCGCGGTCCTTGTCGGACAGAAACTGCTCCTGCCTGACGGAATACCAGCCGCCCTTCCTGTCCTTGAAGATGAGGCCCTCCGCATGGAGACGGCTGAGGAAGTCCTGCACGACCTTGCGATGCCTCGGCTCGGTGGTGCGGATGTAATCGTCGTTGCTGATGGAGAGGTCGCGCAGCATCGCACGGAAGCCGACGGCCACCTCGTCCACGAGCTCCTGAGGGGAAATGCCACGCTTCTGGGCGGTCTGCTGGACCTTCTGGCCGTGCTCGTCGAGCCCCGTCAGGAAGTGTACCTTGCGTCTGGACATGCGAGCGTGGCGGGCGATCACGTCGGCCAGCACTTTCTCATAGGCATGGCCCAGGTGCGGCGCTCCGTTGGCGTAGTCGATCGCGGTGGTGATGTAGAAGGAGCCCGACATAACGTGCCGACAAATGATTGACCGGAAAGGGCGGATGCTCAACCCCGAAGGCTCATTCCGCGGCCCGTCGGATGTCCGGCTGGTAGGAGATTTCGAACAGATAGGGCTGCCCGGCCCTCAGGGGGAGAGGGTGGTCGCGTTCGAGCAGCTGGTAGAAATGTACCTTGCCCCAGCAGCTGCGATGACGTGAATCATTGCTGACCACCTTGGTCTCGCTCCAAACGGCGCCGAAGTCGTCACGGAGGACCTCGCAACGGTGGGATTCGGGCCCGAGGACCAGGGCGTTGCCCGGGGTCATGCGGGAGTGGCTGACAGCGATCGGGAGCGTCAGACGGAAGTCCTCAAGCACGACGTTGGACTTGGGAGTGAGCGTGAACCGACCGGTGATGCATCCCGGGGCGAACTCCCATTCGACCTTCATCGAGCCGACGCCCTGCGAGACCTGCTCATCGGATCCCATGAGCTCAGGCTGGTCGAAACGGAAAAGGTAGACGCCCGGCCTGGAGCCGATTGCGACCTGGGCCGACTTGCCGTAGTGAGAGGGCGTGTAGGCACGGCCGCCGAGGGTGTATTCCGGGATGAAGGCCGACACGCGCTGGTTCGAAGGCCAATCGAAGACGCCCGGCATGTGCGGAAAGGCAAGCGAATCGGAGAAGCGGTGACTGCCTGAGGTCACGAGGGGGAGCACGACGTGCAGGCCGCTGGCGGAATCCTGGTAGATGAGCACGCCCTGCTCCTTGCGGGGGGAGTGGTCGAAGAGATGCAGGCGGCATGCTGGCTGCCTGCCCTGCGCGGAGACGGGCTCCACGCCGCCGCAGGCCTTGGCCAGGCGCGACCACTGGGAGAGGTATCTGGAGGCGTCGAAGTTCGCCATGCGCGTCGTGTGCCCGGGGATAGTGTCCCGCTCGGCGTCACGGACTACGATGAGGCCATGCTCGGCGTCGAAGAACGTGGTGAAGAAATGCGTGTAGAGACGCCGGACCTGGTCGCGCAGCAGCGGCTCCTGCGCGGTAGTCACCCAGCGGTCACGGAGGGCCTGCAGCAAGATGGTGATACAATGCATCTGACCATAGGCGCCGATGCCCCTGCCGTAGCACCAGCCCTGACCGTCGTCCCGCACCATGTCGCCGATCACCCGGAGATACTTTTCGTAAAGGGTACGCAGCTTGGGCAGCTTCGAGTCCCTGAGCTGGATGTTGGCGTGGAGCTGGAGGGCCTGCCGGATGAAGATGAGCGAGACGACGCCGTACAGGTCGAAGGTGCCGCCGAAGTTGGACACGGAGGCCGCCTTCGAGGCCTCGTCATGGAAGCCGTTGGAGGAGGCCGACGACGCCCGGTCGACGAAGCGGTCGACGAGGGGGCCGGTGGTGTCCTGTTTGGACAGTCCGAAGGAATGACGGCAGACCGCCTTGGCGACGTCGAAGGCCTGCACGTGGTCGTGATGGTCTAGCTCGACCGAAAGACGCTCGTCGATGAGACGACGGGTCTCCTCATTGAGCTGTTCCCAGACGGGGTTCCGCTCCCGGGTAGGACCGAAGGCCAGCAGCCCCAGGCAGGCGAAGGCCATGCCGTTGTCGGAGCCCTTGCTCAGCCTGACTTGGGCCGTAATCGAGCGCGCCGTCAGTTCGATCAGATTCACGCGGTCCAGGACCGTCTCCCCCGTGGCCCGGAAATACTCTCCGAGGGCCAGGGCGACATGGCCCGGTTCATCGGCCCGGGAAACCTCGCCCTCGATGGGCGTGACGCTGCCATCCGCCGAAACGGAGGGAAGGTTCAGTTTCAGGAGCGCCTTGGTCTGTTCCAGGCACTGGCTCGTGAAATTCGGCATGCTGAGGGGTTCTTCGATGGGATGTGACCCCTCATGTCAACAACCCTTCGTAAAAAGTCGTCCGAGGTCGTCATCAGACCTTGAGGGCCTCCACGGGGCACTCGGAAACCCTTTGGAACAGGGCCATCCGCCTGCGGACGGCACCGGCGATGCAGGTGGATGGCCACGGGCTTCCAAAGGGCCGCCCAGCCCGCGATGATGAGTCCTTCGCGGATCAGCTCGGCTAGCCCGGTCCTTGGGGCAGGAGGGACCTCAAGGTCAGCATGCAGGTGCTGTCTGCCCGCACTGAGCCTGACGCCGATCATGCCGGGGAGGATCCCCTTCAAATTCATAGGGGCGTCGGCCTTCCGAGGGATGAGATGAAGAAGCGCGCGCGCTTCTCGCGCAGGACGTTGGATTCACCCGCACCGTGGCCGGCACCGGGAGCGACATGGAGCTCGACGAGGTGCCTCTTTCCCGCGGCCATGAGCGCCGCGTGGAAGTCGTAGGTGCACTTCACGTCCACGTTGGTGTCCGATTCGCCGAGGGTCAGGAAGAGACGTCCCTTCAGCCGCGAGGCGTGGGTGGCGCAGGAGTTCTCCTCGTACCACGGCCCGATGGGCCATCCCAGCCACTGCTCGTTCCACCAGAGCTTGTCGACCCGGTTGTCATAGCAGCCGCAGTCCGCCGCACCGGCCTTGTAGAAATCGCCATGGAGGAGCATCGCGTGGGCGGTATTCTGTCCGCCGGCGGAGCCGCCGAAGATGCCCACGCGGGAGAGGTCCATGTTCGGCTCGGTCCTGGCCAGAGCCCGCATCCATGCGATCCGGTCCGGGAAGCCTCCGTCCTTGAGATTGCGCCAGCTCTGATGATGGAACTCCTTGCCGCGGTTGTTCGTTCCGCGTCCGTCCACCTGCACGACGAAGAAGCCGAGCATCGACAACTCCCGGTGGTTGCGATTCCACCAGTTCATGGACTTGGGGGCGAAAGAGCCGTGGGGTCCGGCGTAGATGTTCTCGATGACGGGATATTTCTTCGCCGGGTCGAACGGGTGGGGTCGGGTGACCACGCCCCAGATGTCGAACTTGCCGTCACGGTCCTTGGCCACGAAGGGCCGGGCGTGACTCCAGCCCGCCGCCTCCAGACGCCGCGTGTCCGTCGCCAGGAGGGTGGCGATCGCACGGCCGTCCGACCCGCTCCTCAGGGTGAAGACGGGAGGGGAGTCCACCCGTGTCGCCACATCGACTAGCACGCTGCGGTCCGGCGAGAAGACGGCCTCATGGTCGGCGTCACCCGGGGTTAGGTCGACAAGCCCGGAGCCGTCCAGCTTCACCTTGCAGACGTGATGGTGGTAGGGATTCTCGCCCCGGTTCATGCCCACGCCGATGAAGGTCGCCGCAGATGCGTTTTCGTCGACGTGCAGGACCTGTTTCACCATCCATTCGCCGGAAGTGACGGGACGCAGGGTGCGGCCGTCACGGAGGTCGACGGCGTAGAGGTGACGCCAACCGGACTTCTCCGAGGCCCAAAGGGTGAGCGAATCGCTCAGGTCGTGCCGGAAACGGGTCTTAAACGTGTAGATAAATTTCTCTGGCTCCTCCTCGGTGATGAGCTTGCGCCAGCGGCCGTTTGTGACGTCATAGGCGACGATTCCGTGGCCGGTGAATCCTCGGCGGACATACTCGGTGCGCAGCGTCTTTCCGTCGGCCGACCAATCGAGGCGGCCGGTGGAATAGGTCTTTCCGGTCAGGTCCGAGGGACAACCGGACGCGGTCTTGCCATCGGCGGTGAAAACCCAGGCCTGTCGCTCGGTACGCTCGTCTCCGGGCTTGTCGTACGGAATCTCCTTGGTGACGCCCTTGGCCGAGTCGACGACCACGTACTGCCTGACAGGCTGCTTCTGCTCGCGCCACACGGCGAAGTGCCTCCCGTCGGGGGACCATGCAGGCGGCCCCACGAAGGCGGCGGACCCGGAGGGTCGGTCGAAGATTTTACGCGCAGGACTTCCCTCCCCGGCGAGCAGATAGATGTCGCCGTCCTTGAAGTCCACATGCTGCGGCCCGCGTGGCGATCGCGTTCCGAGCACGCCGGCATTGATCGACCGTCCGTCCCCGGACAGCTTCGTCACAGGCACACGGACGCCTGCGCCATCGGTCTCCTGGAGGGAGCCGTCCATCGCGAGCCACCAGAACTTCTTCTCTCCCCTGAGGAAAAGCCTTCCGTCCTCCATCGGTATGATGGTCCTGAAAGGCAGCTGCGAGGGCGACGTCTGCCGGCCGAGCGATTTGGAAAAGCTCTCCGCAAGCTTCACGGGATCGAAGGCGGGACGGATGCTACCGCTCCGCGTGTCGACGAGCGTCCAGGCGGACTTGTCCTGCGGCGTCCTGTAGACCAGGAACGACCCCTTCTCCGACCACTGGAGGTCTTCGAGCCGCGTCGGCGGCGCCAGAGGGCGCCAGGTCTCGTAAAGTCGCTGCCATTGGGCGACCAGGCCATCTTGGGCTGCGGCCGGCGGCGTGACGGACGCGCAAAGGACCAAGCAGGTCGCAAGGAGCGTGGCCCGCCCTGACCTGGAAAGTCCTTTCATTTCTTCTTGGAGGACTTCGGCTTCAGTTCCGCCAGATAGGCGACGACGTCACGGATCTCCTCGGGGGTCAGGATGCCGAGCATCGGAGGCATCACCGATGCGGCCGGAGAGGAGGACGCGATCTGATTTCTGGGCAGGGCTCGCGTCGATCCGTCGGGGAGGCGGATGACGACCTCCTTCGTGTTTTCCGAAAGCACGGCGCCGACTTCCGCAAGGCCGTCCTTCGCATCCTTGAGCGTGAAGGTGACCAGGCCGAAACCGTGAGAGATCCGGGCGGAGGGATTCACTAGGGACTCGACCAGCTCGGCCCTGTCCTTGCCGAAGGTCAGACCGCGCAGCTGCGGTCCCACCTCGCTGCCCTCGTCGGATTCGACGCGATGGCAGCCCACGCAATTGGCGCTGAGGTGCTCGTTCACGACCTTCCGGCCTCGGGCCGGGTCCCCGCCCTCCGCCATGGCGGAGTAGGGCGTTCCATCGTTCGCCTTCGGCTCGGATAGCGAACGGAGGTGCGTCTCGGCCCTTTCACGGAGGTCGGCCTGCGAAGAAGCAAGCGCGCCGCGAACGACCTCGAGGCGCAGGTAGGGCTCGAGTCTGCCGGCGATGAAAGATTCCAGCGCGCCCGTGAAGATCACCCGGGCCTCAGGCAGGTCCGAAGCGGCAGCGGCGTTGAGCACGGCCTGCTTCTCCGCCCCCTTCGCTGAGGTCGATTTCATGATGCGCTGTCCGGCCGAAAAGGCGGCCGCGGCGTCCATCTGCACGAGAATTCCGAAGGCGGCGGTGCGGAGCTCGGAGGCGTTGCCGTCCCCGCAGGCTTCCGCCGAGACCTTGACGGCGAGCGTCCTGTCCTTGTCAGCCAGCATCCGGATGGCGTCCGCACGCACGGAGGCAGGCGCCGATTTCTCCTTAGCGAATCCGGACAGGGCCTCGACGGGGATGTCGACGCGATGGCGGAGCAAGACGCTGAAAGCGAGGGTCCGCAGCTCGGGTCTGACTTGTCCGAGCAGCAGGTCCTTCGCCTCTGAAAGCGCCTTGGTGAGGGCGGCCTTGTCCCTGGGAGGATAGATCCTGGCGACGCCGTCGATGCGGTCCAGTCGCGGAGGCGAATCGAACGCCAGCATGCATTCCAGAACTTCGGTCACCAAGGCGGTGTCGCCCTGATGACCACGGAGCCAGCGGATGAGGCGTCGCGCCTCGTCGGGAGTGCCGACGCGGAGACAGGCGTTGATGGCCCGGCGAGCGGCCTGCGGAGGCAGCACGTGACGGCTGAGGGCTCCGGCCAGGGAGGGCAGGGCCGACGGCACGCCGGCGTCATCATGGATGGCGCGGGCGGCCTCGTTCACGACCGCATCATGCGGACTGGCCAGCGTCAGACCCATCTTGGATGACTTGCGACGTGCCAACGCCAGCGTGCCGAGGAGCGCGAGGTGCTCGTCCGAAGCCGTCGCGGCCGCGACAAGGTCTTCTTCCGGCACGCAGGCCGCGATGCCGGTCACGAGGCAATGCCTCAGCCAGGGGAGGTCGAAGTCGCCGTCGGGATCTCGGACGAAATCGGTCAGCTTGGCGGCACCGCCTGTCCGTCCCAGCGCCAGGGCCGCATGCATGCGGACGCGCGCCGCGGACGATGCCAGCTGGCCCATGAGACCGGCTCGCAGGGCGGCGTCAGGCGTCCGTGACTCGGAGAGGACCTTGGCCGCCTGGGCCCTGACTTCGTCATCTTTGGCGAGCAGGAGCGGAAGGGCCGGCGCATGTTCGATTTTTCCCTGCCTAAGCCCGATGCCCCACCCCCAGACCGCGTGCAGGCGGGCTTGGCGGGAGGCGGATTCATCCATGGCCACCTTGAGTAACTCCGACCAGGCGGACTCGCGCGCGAGACGCAGCGAAGCATTGATTCGGACACGTTGGTCAGGATGTCCGAGCATCCGCAGGCAATCCGATCTCGGGACGGCGACGGACAGAGGCCTAGACAGCCAGACCGATGAGGTCGGGTCGGTAGTCCTCGCGACATCAAAACGCCAGATCGCCCCCTTCTCATCGAGGGGGTAGCCGCCGTCCCAATCAGCGAAATAAGCGCGTCCGTCAGGTCCCCAGCTCAGACCTATGCCCATGATGCCGGATGACACCGTGCGGACGCCCTCCATCCTGAATGCGTCCAGATGGGGCGTCAGACGAAACGCGTCCATGCGTCCATTGGGAAACTGGTTAAGCAGGAAATGACCGCGCAGACCGCCGTCCATGGCGTGGCCAGGTTCACGTATCATGCCGGCCGGCCCGTTGGAGTAGTTGGCCAGGGGCGGGGTGATGAAGAACGGCTGGTCGGGCTGACCTGGGGGCATCCAGACGTTCTCACGTATCCATCGGCTGGCCCCCTTCTGGTACTGGTGCTGGTTACGCCAGCCGGAGTCGGAACCCTCCAGGACGAACACGGCCCGCTCGCGCTCACGCGGGGCGTCACTGTCATTGTCGACCCCGAAGACGTCGCCGTTGTCATCGAAGGCCAGCTCCTGGACGTTGCGGAGACCGCGGGCGAACACCTCAAATCCGGAGCCGTCGGGCTCGCAACGCAGCACGGCACCTTCGTGGGGAAGGACGAACCTGCGCCCCTCCTTGGAGGTGACGTTCAGTCCCTTGTCGCCGATCGTCCACCAGATGCGTCCGTCCGGACCGAGCCGGAGTCCGTGCATGTCATGTCCGGCATAGGCGATGTGGGCGCCGAAACCGGATACGATTTTCTCGGTGACCTCCGCCCGCCCGTCTCCGTCGGTGTCCTTCAGCCTCCACAGGTGCGGAAGGGCCGTGACGTAGAGCCATCCATCATGCCAGAGGAGTCCGGCAGCGATGCCGGAGTTGGGCTCGTTGAAGCCCTCCGCGAAAAGCGTCATCCGGTCGGCGGTCCCGTCTCCGTCGGTGTCGCTGAGCTTGAAGATGCGCTCCTTGTGGTGCTCAAGGTCGAGGACGTCGATCGAACCGTCCCGGTTGTGATCCTTAAGTCCGCCGCGAGGAACCCTGAGACGGCCGGGAGCGAGCTCCTTGCGCAGGAACTCAAGCCTTTCCTCGGCCGAGGTGAGTCCCACGTCATCGGGTATCCAGACCTGGTGCTCACGGATGTCGAGGTCACCGGATTTCCGACGCGTCGTGCAGGCCACGTAGACGTTGCCTGCCTCGTCCAAGGTGACCGAGGTGGGGTCGGGTACGTTGAGCTTTCCCGACCAGCGCGCTGGACGGACCTCCTGCGCCATCAGCAGGGAGGCGGTCAGGATAAACGCGGCCGAGACGGTCCTCATGGATTTCAGCCGAAGAGGATTACGTAGAGTTCTTTGGGTCCGTGGGCCCCGAGCACCAGGACGCGTTCGGTGTCGCCGGCGCGACTGGGGCCGGTGATGAACGAGAGCATGCTGGGCATCTGGTCGCCATGGCGATCCTTCATCAGGAAGACGTAGCAGCCGAGGTCAGGAACAACCTGAGGGTCAGCTGGTCGACGAAACAAGCGACGAAGAGGGAGACGCGCACGGCTTAGCGGAGGAAGGCCTCGTGCAGTCCGCCGTCGACGGTGATGACCTGTCCGGTCGTCTTCGAAAGGCGGTTGGTCACGAGGAGGAAGTAGGCTTCGGCCTGGTCGGCGGGGGTGATGGGACTCTTGGTGAGGGTGCGGTCCGCGTAGAACTTGGACAGCTTGGTGGTCAGCGAGTCCGTGGCCTCATCAGGGGTGTAGGGAATGCCGTACTTCGCAAGCGAGGCGATGACTCGGTCGCGGGGGAACATGGCGGATCCCTGCACGACGGTGGCCGGGGCCACGCCGTTCACCCGGACGAGGGGGGACAACTCGATGGCCAGCTCGCGTACGAGGTGGTTGGCCGCGGCCTTGGAGGTGTCGTAGGCCACGGATCCCTTCTTGGCCACGGCCGCATTGGCGCTGGTCGTGAGCACGAGGTTACCACGCAGACCTTGTTCCTTCCAGGTCCTGAGGGCCTCGTCGGCCACGAGGTAGCTGCCCGTGACGTTGAGGGCGAAGGTGAGGGACCACTTGTCGTCCGGGATGCGCCCGGCGGTGTCCGGGGGCACGAAGATGCCGGCGGTCACGCAGATGGAGTCGAAGCCGCCGTAGGCCAGGGCCACCTGGTCGAGCATCTTCCGGATGGAGGCGCGGTCCAGGATGTCGCCGCCGAGACCGATGGCCGGGCCGCAGTTGGATACGCCGGTGCCGGCGACGCCGATGCCGGTGCCCAACCTGTCGGTGATTTCCTTGGCGGTCGCCTGCGCGGCCTCCAGGTTTTTGTCCACGCACACGATGTGGGCGCCTTCCTTGACCAGACGGTGCGCGGTCTCCTTGCCGATGCCGGAACCGGCGCCGACCACGACGATGACCTGCCGGGCGAGCTCCTTCTCGGCCGGCATGCGCTTGAGCTTGGCCTCCTCGAGCAGCCAGTACTCGATGTCGAAGGCCTCCTGCTGGGGTAGGGCGATGTATTCATCGATGGCCTCAGCGCCACGCATGACTTCGACGGCGCAGTTGTAGAACTCTGCGGTGACGCGGGACTCGGACTTGTCCTTGCCCCAGGCGATCATGCCCAGGCCGGGAATGAGCACGACCGTCGGATTGGGGTCGCGCATGGCGGGCGAATTGGAGCGCTTGCAGGCCGCATAGTAGGAGGCGTAGTCCTTGCGGTACTGCTCCAGGCCCGCGGCAAGCTTGGCCTTGAGGGCGTCGGCATCTTCGGCCTGGGGGTTCCAGGCGACGTAGAGGGGCTTGATCTTGGTCCGCAGGAAGTGATCGGGGCATGAGGTCCCTAACTCGGCCAGACGCGGGGCGTCCTTCGCGTTCACGAAACGCAGGATCTTCTCATCGTCCTGGACGGTGCCGATGAAGCGCTTCTCCTTAGAGACCTGGCCGCGCAGCCAGGGCAGGATGGCGGCCAGGGTGGCGTGACGCCTCTCCACGTCGAGGGTCTGGTAGATTGCTCCGCCGAAGGCCTTGACATCGCCGCCCTTGGCCTGGTACTTAGACTCGATGTAGGCTCCGGCGGTCTCGATCGTCGAGAGGGTCAGCTCGTAACAGGCCTTGTCGTCGTCGGCCCAGGAGATGAAGCCGTGCTGTCCCATCATGATGGCCTTCACGTCAGGCTGACGGCGGGAGATCTCCTGCATGGCCAGGCCGAGCTCGAAGCCGGGCCGCATCCAGGGCACGTAAGCCATCTTGCCGCCGAAGATCTGCCTGGTCAGCGCCTCGCAGTTCTTGGAGGCCGCGATCGAGATGATTGCATTGGGGTGCATGTGGTCAACGTGCCGTCCGGGAAGGAAGCTGTGGAGCGGGGTATCGATCGACGAGGCGCGCGGATTGAGGTTGAAGGTGGCGTGGGTGTACATGCCGACCATGTCGTCCTCGGCCTGCGACTTGAGGCCTTTGTCCGCCCTGGCGGCGTAGGACTTCTGCAGACCGATGAGTTTGTCCTGATAGAGCGAGGAGAAGTTCTCGCGGGCGCTGGTGCGCAGGTCACCGCCGGAGCCCTTGACCCAGAGGACGTCGACCTCCTGGCCGGTGAGCGGGTCCTTCTCCCTGATCTTCGAGGAGGTGTTGCCGCCTCCGGTGTTGGTGATGCGCTGGTCGGCGCCCAGTCGGTTCGACCGGTAGACCAGACGGGCGACCGGATCGAGCTTCGCCGCTTCGGCGTCGTTCCAGAGGTAAGAGACGTTCTTGTGTTGGCGCATGTGTGGTTGGTTGTAAAGAAAGGGCGGGCGAAGAGGGTTCAAGCACGCTTCAGGGACTTGAATCGTCGCAATGCGTCGCCCCAGCGCACGTTGGCCCGGGGAAGGTAGTTCTTGCAGGGGAAAGATTTCCGCATGACTTCACGCACGCCCTTCAGACCCCTGAGTTCCTTCATGGCGACGGCCTGGATGAGGATGTTGCCCGCGGCGGTGGCTTCGACAGGTCCCGTGACGACGGTGCGTCCAGTGGCGTCAGCGGTGGCCTGATTGAGGAGCCCGTTGCGCGAACCGCCTCCGACGATGTGAAGGACGGCGAGACGTCGGCCGGTCAGCCTCTCCAATGCGTCCATCTCGACGCGATACAGCAATGCCAGCGACTCCAGAACGCACCGGGCGATCTCGCCGTGGGTGCGCGGGACGGGTTGACGGGTCTCCCGGCAGAAGGCCTGGACCTTGGCAACCATGTCACCTCGGCGGGTGAACCTCGGGTCATCCGGACGGATGAAGGAACGCAGGGAAGGAGTCTGCAGGGCGAGACGCACGATCTCGCCGTAGTCGGAGACCTCTCCGCGCTCCATCCACTCGCGACGGCATTCCTGGAGGATCCAGAGGCCGACGAGGTTCTTGAGGAAGCGGGAGGTGCCTCCGAAGCCGACCTCATTGGTGTACCGCGCCTTGCGGACGGTTTCGCTCACCACGGGGCGGTCAAGTTCCACGCCGAGCAGAGACCAGGTTCCGGAAGAAAGGTAGGCCCAGTCCTTGCCGGGCCTGGCCGGCACAGCGGCGACCGCGGCGGCCGTGTCGTGCACGCAAGTCGTCACGACGTGGGCGGAACGAAGGCCGGTCTCAGCCGCCAGGTAAGGTCTGAGTTTGCCGAGCTTCACGCCCGGGGCGACGGGCTTAGGAAGCAGATGCAATGGGATGCCGAGCTTGCGCAGGACCGGACGGGCCCAATCCCGCCGACGGACGTCCCAGCACTGGCTGCCAGAGATTAGGGTCTCCTCCGCTCGCGCCACACCCGTGAGCAGGAAGTTGACGTAGTCGCCGATGAGTAGGAACTTGTCGGCCATCTTGAGCAGTTCGGGTCGGTTGCGGGCGTCGTCGAGCAGCTGGTAGAGCGTGTTGATGGAGATGGAGGCGATGCCGGTGCCCTCGAAGAGCTGCTTCTCCGAAAACTTGCACATGGCCAGTTCGTAGGACTTGAAGCTTCGTTCGTCCCGATAGGTGAAGGGGAGGGAGAGAAGCGGGCCGTCGCCCTTGAGCAGGACGTAGTCGACGCCCCACGAGTCGCAGGCCACCGACTTGATCCGGCCGAGCTTGGCCCCCCTGGCGAGGCCGACGCGTATCTCACGGAAGATCCGGATGATGTCCCAGCGAAGGGTTCCGTTGGCGGTGATGGCTCCGTTGGAGAACCGGTGCACCTCCTTCATACTGAGCCGTCCGTTCCGGAGTCTGCCCAGGATGACGCGGCCGGATTCGGCGCCGAGGTCGATTGCGAGATAGTCGGACATAGGGAAGGGGAGGGGTCAGAGGCCGAGCAGTTTCTGGCGATAATGCTCATCGGGGCGTCCGGCGATGCGTTCGCACTGGGCGGGGGTCAGGAAGTCCGGTCCGCCGAGGGCGGCCGCGCCGATGAAGATCTCCGCGGCCTTCTCAGTCATGAGCAGTGATCCGAGGACGGCCTTGGGCGATGAGCCCACGGCGATCACGCCGTGGTTCCGGAGCAGGATGATGCGCGGTTCGCGGCCCGTGCGACGGACATGGGCCACGACCTCCTCACGGATGGACCGGCAGAGGGCTATGCCGGGCTCAGCGTAAGGCACCAGGACGGACTCCACGCCGCAGAGCACGATCTCATCCGGACAGGCCCTGCGTGAGGCGAACTCCGCGGCACGGGGCGAACAAAGGATGCCGTTGGCGGCGATGGCGTGCACATGTCCAACGCAACGGACGCCGGGAAGGGTGAGCAGGTAGGCGTGGAACAGCGCCTCGATGGAAGGCTTCTTCGCCTTGTCATCGACGCGGGAGGCGAAAAGGGCGGCGTCGATCTCAGCGTCGCCAGCCGATGGGTCGTCGAGCAGCGGCAAAAGACGGTCGAACCGACAGACGGTGACGTCAGCGGGACCGAGCGTGCCCAAGGAGCAGCCGGATGCTTTGACCGCGAAGGTCGCCTCATCCATCCGGACGGAGGTGTTGCCTTCGCCTAGGATAGCCATGCGGAGTCGCTCTCCTCCCAGGGCATGGGAGAGGGCCAGAAGGTCCTGGACGAGGTCGGCCATCGTTCGCGCGAGGAGGGCGCGTCTCAGGCGGTGGTCAGCACGTGATCGGCGGGCAAGCGCACCTTGGCGCGCTGCACCTCGGCCGAGTCGGCGTCCGTGATCAGGAACAGGGCGCTGACGTCACGGGTGACCGCGCAGGGTCCTCCACGGCCGAGTTTCACCTTGTTCATGCAGATGAGCACTTCGTCGCTGCGGCGGATTACTTCACGCTGCTGATGCGAGATGTCGCGCTGGGAATTCCAGAGGCCGTTCTCGTCGATGCCTTCGGCGCCGAGCAACGCCACGTCGAAGTTCCAACGGGCGACCTCCTCGAGCGTGCGGTCGCCGGCCACCATCGCATGCCGGGTGAGGAACAGTCCGCCGGGGATGTAGACCTCGACGCCGGGGAGGCAGGAGATGAGCTGGGCCGTCGGCAGGCAGGTCGTGACAATCTGCAGGTCGGGCACGACGGCGGAGGCGATGGCCTCGGCGGCGAAATAGATGGTTGAGCCAGAGTCCAGGTAGACCGTCATGCCGGCCTTGACCCTCGAGGCCGCTAGATTACCGATCTTGCGCTTGGCCTCGGCGTCCTCGACCTTGCGGTCATCGAGGGGCGGGAAGTTGCGGTTGAAATCCGAAAGGGCTCCGCCATGCGTGCGCGTGATGCGACGTTGGTTTTCAAGTTCGGTGAGGTCACGTCGGGCAGTGGCCTCCGAGACGTTGAACTGCTTGCAAATCTCCACGACGGGAACGTATCCGACCTTGCCGAGCAGCTTGGCGATGGACTCCCGACGCGCCTCGATGATGTGGCGTGCGACTTTCATATGCTTGGAGATGCGTTTATGACCATATCCAATCAGCCAATCAATAACGCATGTTGGCACCTATTGACCAAATAGGAATATTTCGCACAATATACATTATGTCTAATTATGAAATGTATTGATTATATTGGTCTAAAACAGGCCAAAGCGGTATTTTCTTGGGGACATGAGCCCTTTCGCCCAAGCTCATTTTAGTGTCAACGTTTCGTCATCGTATACGCTCATATCACAGAGTCCTGGATACCTTAGGATTCTCGATCCTCGTCATCGGCTCAGCCGGTTGCACTTCAGCCGACAGTTCACGGAGTAAGCCCGAATCATTGGAAGTCGAGCTTCCGGGGATTTACCGCTCAGGAGTCATCCATCACCCAGGGCCCACCTCGGAAGGCTGCGAGCCCCGTACCCAGATCATCACCCATCTGGTGCTGCATCATACCGCCGCGCCCCTGCCCTCCTCGCTCAGGACCCTCCAAGGCAAGAATCCGGATCATCGGGTGGGCGTCCACTATGTCGTCTCGGACGAGCCGTCGCCCCGCGTCATCGACATGGTGCCCGAATCCTACTCGGCCTATCACGCCGGCAAGAGCGCCTGGGGATCGAAGGACGGTCTCAACCAGCATTCCATCGGCATCGAAATCATCAATCTCGACGGCAACAAGCATCCGTACCCGGCCGATCAGGTCGAGCTCATCCTTGCGTTGTGCGACGAGATTATCCGCCGTCACGGCATCTCGCCGGTCAACGTGGTGGCCCACTCCGACATCGCGGTGGGACGCAAGATTGATCCGGGTTCGCTCTTCCCCTGGCGACACCTGGCCGAGCATGGCATCGGCGCATGGCCTCTCACCGTCGACGTCGAGGAGTTCCTCACGCTGCCTGCGCCCAACGAAGCCCAAAGCCGGTCGATGCTGACCGACTATGGCTATCGGCTGGAGGCAGGTCGGGAAGGTCTTCGGCTGGGCATCGAGGCCTTCCAACGACACTTTCGACCCCACCGTGTGGACGGAACGATGGACGCGGAGACGGGCGCCCTTCTCCGCGCCCTGCTGCGCCGATACCGGCCCGAAGCTCCTCTCGGCCTGCCCGCCGCGGTCAAACCCGCGGCCTGAACCTGTTCAGGATACGTGCGGCGAAGCCCCGCAACATATCGCGCTCCGGATAGCCCCAGCGGTCCAGGATCAGGGCGTAGACGGCCATGGCCGCGATGCCCGCGACGGCCATGGATGCGATCAGCCCACCCTTCCCTCCCAGCCATTCGGTCATGAAGGGGACGAGGAAGCGATATCCCTTGTAGGCGACGGCCCCCATCACGAGCGATCCGACAATGGCCTTGCAGAGGGGTCCGAAGAAGGATGCGCCGAGGAATTGCGGCGCCTTGGCCTTAAGCCGGTTCCGCAGGACGAAGTACTGCCAGACCGTGGAGACGCCGTTCGCCACTGCAAGTCCCTGCACGCCGTATCCCATCAGGACTGCAGCAAGGGAGAGCATGACGTTGACCGCCACCGCGTGCATCGCGGCATGAAAGGTCGCCTTGGTCTCTCCCGCGACGCTGAGGGCGCGTGTGACGAGGCTCATCAGGGCGAGGACAGGCATGGTCAGCGCGAACAGGACCAAGACATCACGCGTATTGTGACAGTCCTGTTCGGTGAAACGACCGAACTCGAACAGAAGCCTAACGACGGGCTCCGAAAGCACCGCCAGTCCGACGGCCGCGCCGATGTTGATGGCCAGCACGAGCCGGAAGCCGCGAGCGTAGTCTTCGGCCAAGCGCGCATAATCGCGCACGGCCCAGGCCGACGCCAAGGCCGGAAACATGACCGTCGCGACGGAGGCCGAGAACAGTCCGATGGGGAGCTCCACGATCCGGTTGGCGATATGGTAGTAAGTCAGACCGCCGTCCCCCACGTTGAACGCCAAGGCCCGGGAGAGGAGGAAATTGACCTGCTGGATGCCCGCGCCGAGGGCGGCGGGAATGAAGGCGACGCGCAGCGTGGTCCATGCCGCCTCATCGGGTCGGGCAGCTCCCATGTTCCAGCCGGAAGCCCGCAGGCCCCACATGGGCAAGAGCAGCTGAACGAGTCCGCCCACGAGAGCGCCGGCGCAAAGCCAGCGGGCTAGCCCCTCATCGCTGGAGGCGAACATGAGCCCGCCCAGTCCCAGCGCGGCGATCATGCAGAGGTTGAGCAGGCTGGAGGCGATTTCGGCCAGTCCAAACCGGCCCGATAGATTGACCGCGGACGTGAACAGGGCGGCCAGGCAGACAAGGGGCATGTAGGGCATGCACAGCGCCGTGAGCTCAGCCGCGAGGGCATGACTGGGATCCTCGGCGAGGAATGAGAAGATAAGCGCGGCCGTCGACAAGCACACGGTGATGAAGATCATCCAGGGCGTCACCCGCCGCAGGACGTGGTTCAGGAAGGCGAACGCGGCCGGCGCTCCGTCACGAGCGGTCTTCTCGGCCAGCACGGGCACCACCGCGGCGGTCAGGGCGCCTTCGCCCAGAAGCCTTCGGAACAGGTTCGGAATCAGGAAGGCGAAAAGGAACGCGGCGCCGACAGACCCGGCGCCAAAGACGGCGGCGATGAGCTGGTCGCGCAGGAGTCCGAGCACGCGAGAGACCATCGTCCAGGTGGCGGTCTTCGCCATGTCCCGGTACTGAAGCTCCGGCTGTGACATGCTCAGGGGATGACGGCTTCAATTCCTTCCTCGAGGACGGCGCGCAGCGCGGGCACGATGTCGGCCCGGGGTACCACGCCCTCCCGACGGTCGACGAAGCTGCGCACCTTGGCCACGCCTCGGGCGACTTCTTCGCCGCCGTAGATTACGCCGTACTTGGCTCCGGCGGCTTCGGCGGCCTGCGCGAGCTTGCCGAACTTGCCGTCCCTAAGATTGTATTCGACCCGAAATCCGGCCCGCCGAAGAGCTGCGACGTCCTCGAGGGCCGCGGCTCTCGCGTTCTCGCCTAGGATGAGGGCGTAGAAGTCGGGGCCGTCGACGTAGGCCGGAAGCCTGCCCCTGAGTTCAAGCAGGTCGCGCAAGGTCACGTCACCCATGCCGAAGCCGACGGCAGGCAGGTCGGGGCCGCCGAGCCTAGCCACGAGGGCGTCGTAGCGACCGCCGCCGGCGAGGGCGCGGGCCTCCCCGCCCGTCTCAAAGGCCTCGAAGACGAAACCGGTGTAGTAGGCCAGCCCGCGCACGATGGTCAGGTCGACGGTCACGCACTCGGAAAGCCCCATGGCTTTGAGGGCGTCGAGCAGGTGCCTCCATTCGACCAGACGGGACTGCATGGCTTCATCACCTGATGCTAGTCGGGTCAGCTCATCGAAGGAATGCGCGGCCGCGAACTTCCGTGAGCCCCTGAGAACGTCAGCGGGATCGACCGGGACACCGGCGAGAGCCGCGGTCATCGCCTTGGTCAGTTCATCGGGGGTGCCACGCTCGAATTTGTCGACCACCGCCAGCACCTGCCCGGCCCGGTCCTCGGACACGCCCAGCGCGGCGAGATAACGGAACCAGAGGGTGCGGTCGGAAATCCTGATGCGGAAGTCCGACTGCGTGAGTCCGAAGCCGAGCAGGCATTCGGCGCACAGGGCGATAATCTCCGCGTCGGCCGAAGGTCCCGCCTCACCGAGGAGGTCCGCGTTGAGCTGGTAGAAGGCCCGTAGGCGACCCTTCTGGGGCTTCTCGTAACGGTAGTTCTCGCCAATCGCGAACCAGCGAATCGGCTTGGGCATGCCGTTGGCCCGGGCACCCACCATGCGGGCCAGGGACGGCGTCATCTCAGGACGGAGGCTCACCTTGCGACCACCCTTGTCCTCAAAGTTGAACAGCTGACGGACGATTTCTTCGCCCGACTTTTCGGTGAATAGCTCGAGCGGCTCCAGCACCGGCGGCTCCCATTCACGGAAACCATGACGGCGGCAGGCGCTGCGCCAGACTTCGAAGATGTGACCGATGACTGCGCGGTCCTCGGGATAGAACTCACGGAAACCCGGGAGCGTCCTCGCTTCGGACATCGGGCTTACTGGCCCTGCTCGGGCTTCTGTCCGATCTTCGTGAGGTCGATGGACTTGAGTTTGGCCTTCAGCTCCTTGCCGGCCTTGAACTTGATGACGGCGCGCTGCGGGATCACGACGTCGGTCTCAGGACGGTTCGGATTGCGACCGATGCGGCTCTTGCGGACCTGCACTTGGAATACGCCGAAGTTGCGGAGCTCGACGTCGCGACCGGCCAGCAAGGCCTCAGCGATGGCGTCCAAGGTCATCTGTACGCTGTCCCGGATATGCTTCTGGGGATAGCCCTTCTTGGTGAAGATTTCGATGACGATGTCTCGTTTGGTCAGATTGTTGGACATGGTCGTGTTGCGTAAGCGTTGATAATCAATAGTATGGGTAAGCCCAATCTGGCAATACCCCGCCGACTTTATTTTCACTCCAGGTTCTGGACCTGCTCGCGGACGCGCTCAATCTCGGTTTTGGCCTCCAAAACCAGCCGGGTGGTGGCGATTTCGACCGCCTTGCTGCCGACGGTGTTGACCTCCCGCAGGAACTCCTGGACCAGAAAGTCCAGCTTTCTGCCGGCTCCGGGCGTCGGCAACTCCTCCAGGAACTGCCGGCAATGGCTGCGGAGGCGGACGGTTTCTTCGGTAATGTCGCATCGGTCGGCGAACAGGGCGATCTCCCTGAGCACCCGTTCGTCCGCCGGGTCGATCGTCAGGCCTGCGTCGCGCAGGCGGCGCAGGAGATTCTCGCGATGTCTAGCGGGGGCGCCGCTCTCGGATGACTCCATGCCATCGACCAAGGACGAGATCCTGGCGATGCGCGCCGCCAGATCGGCAGCCAGGGCAACCCCCTCTGCGAGGCGCATCGTCTTGAGCTGATCCAAGGCCGTCTCGAAGGAGCGCCTCAAGGAGGGCTCCGCTGAATCAAAGGAGGGATAATCCTCGGAACCGCCGCGCCCGGCCTCGGCCAGCCGTAGCAGGACGCTGGCGTCGGGCGTGAATGGAATCTTGTTGAGGGCGGCTAGCTGGGCCAGCTCCTCGAGCGAGGCGCGGACGGATTCGGCGTTCCAGAGTCCGGATGTTCCGGAGGCCGTCCGCGTCACCCTGGCGGTGACCTTGCCGCGGATGAGACGGGTGCGGACCCAGCTGGCGGCCGTGGATTCCAGCGTGGGCCAGCAGTCGGGTCCGTGCACGCCCACCTGCAGTCCCTTCTGGTTGACGGAAGCGATCTCGATGACGAGACGAAGTCCACCGACGTCGGCCTCGGCGCGACCGAAGCCGGTCATGGACGAGGCCGCCATGTCAGAGCCGGATCTCCTGCCCCATCGCGCGGGCGGCGCTCCACACGTCCTTGTCGCCCCGGCCGGAAAGGTTGATCATGACCACGTCATCCGGCCGACCGGAGGCGGCGAGCTTGCAGCCGTGCGCCACGGCATGGCTGGACTCAAGGGCGGGGATGATGCCTTCCATACGCGACAGCAGCTGGAAGCCTTCGAGGCACTCGGCGTCGGTCGCATGCGCGTAATCGATGCGGCCGCGCTCGCGGTAGTAGGCGTGCTCAGGGCCTACCGCGGCATAGTCAAGCCCGGCCGAGACCGAATGCGTGCCCTCGATCTGCCCCTCGTCGTCCATGAGGATGGACGTCATGCATCCTTGCAGCACGCCTAGGCGACCGCCGGCGAAGCGTGCGGCATGCTCGCCGCGGCTGATGCCGCGACCGCCCGCTTCGACGCCGACGAGGCGCACGGCGGGTTCGTCGAGATATTCGAAGAAGGCTCCGATGGCGTTCGAGCCTCCCCCGACACAGGCCACGACGTGCCCGGGCAGCCGGCCCTCGGCCGCCATGATCTGCTGACGCGACTCCAAGGAGATGATCCGGTGAAAATCACGGACCATCATGGGATAGGGATGGGCGCCGTAGGCCGTGCCGAGGATGTAGTGGGTTTCGCGGACGTTGGTCACCCAGTCGCGCATGGCCTCGTTGACCGCCTCCTTGAGCGTCCGCTGTCCGGCCTCGACCCCGCGCACCTCCGCTCCCATCAGGCGCATGCGGTAGACGTTAAGCGCTTGGCGTTCCATGTCCGTCGCGCCCATGTAGATCACGCACTTGAGGCCAAAATGCGCGCAGACGGCCGCCGTGGCCGTGCCATGCTGGCCTGCGCCGGTCTCGGCGATGATGCGCTTCTTGCCCATGCGCCGTGCGAGCAGGGCCTGTCCGATGACGTTATTGATCTTGTGGGCTCCGGTATGGAGCATGTCCTCGCGCTTGAGATAGACCTTGGCGCCACCGAGGCGCCTAGTCAGCGACTCAGCGAAATAAAGCCCGGTGGGGCGTCCGGCGTAGTCGCGCAGCATGTCGGCGAACTGACGCTGGAACTCCGGATCACGCCGGGCCTGCCCGTAGGCAGCCGCCAGGTCTAGCAATGGCGTCATCAGCGTCTCCGGCACGTAGAGGCCGCCGAACCGGCCGAACCGGCCGCGTGCGTCAGGCACCGTGAACCGGGGCTCCGTGGTAGGAATTAGGCTGGAAGCCGACATGCCTCGGAAGAAAGCCCGAACGGACGTGGGCGCAAGCGGCAAGGGGCTTGCCCAAGGGGGTGACGGGTGCATTGCTTTGCGCATGTCCGTCCGACTGGCCGTCCTGCTCCTCGCCCCCCTTTGCTTCGGCCAGCGGACCGAGGTCTCGGCCGAGGCGACCCGGGAATCCTTCACGACGGAAAGGGCCCTGGTCACCGGACTGGTGGAAGGCGTCACGGAATTCCTGCCGGTCAGCTCGACCGGTCATCTCATCGTCAGCGACCGGTTGCTCGGCGTGCCCGCGAGCCCTGAAGTCACCGTCGCGGACGTGAAGGACCGCAAGGGCCGGCCCGTGGACCAGAAACGCGCGGCGGATGATTATGTCGTGATTGTGCAGTTCGGAGCTATCCTCGCCGTGCTGCTCGCCTACTGGCGACGCGTGTCATCCTTGGTCACCGGCGTGGTCTCGCTCAACCGTGCATCGTTGCGGCTGGCGCTTGCTTTGCTCCTCGCGTTCCTGCCGGCGGCCGTGCTCGGCCTGACCGCCAAGGACTTCATCACCGAACACCTCTTCAGCGTGCCCGTCGTCGCGGTCGCACTCGCGGTCGGCGGGGTGCTGACGCTGGCGCTCGAGGCGCGCCTACCCTCTCCCGTCGCTTCCGATGACGAACTGACCGGCATGGACTGGAAGCAGTCGGTCAGAATCGGCCTTTGGCAATGCCTGGCCTTCATCCCCGGGACGAGCCGTTCCCTTGCCGCGATCCTCGGCGCGCGACATGCCGGACTGTCGCGAGCGGCCTCCACAGAGTTTTCCTTCCTGCTCGGCCTCGTCACCCTGACCGCCGCCTCGGCCTACAAGGCGTGGTCCCTCGGTCCGGCGCTCCCCGAGGTCTATCCCGCCGGCAACGCCTGGCTTGGCCTGGCCGTGGCGGCAGTCTCGGCCTTCGTGGCCGTGCGATGGATGGTTGGGTACGTTGCCCGGAAGGGTCTGGCCCCCTTCGGCTGGTACCGCATCGCCGCCGGAGCCGCGCTGCTCGCCTGGCACTTCGGCGGCGTTTCCTGAATAAAGACGCCGCCGGAAGGTTCAGAGCGAATAACCTTCGCGATAGGTGCGCTTGACGTAGGCGTTCGCGGCAGGGTCATTCGTGACCTGCATCTTCTCGCCGTCCCAGAGCAGCAGCTTGTTCGGGAAACGGATGGCCAGGTTGCCCATGAGCACGGCCTCTGACAGCGGACCTGAATAGTCGAAGTTGGAGGATGCGGCGGGGCCGCCCTTCACGGCGTGGATCCAAGCCTTCTCGTGCCCAGAATTGCCGCCAGGCACGCGCGGGAGCGTCTTGGCGAGCTTCTTGGCCTCCGCCCGCAGATCGGCGCTCAGGAGCCTCGGGCGTTCACCGTAGCAACCGCAGACAATCTTGCCCTTGTCGCCGACGAGGAGGCAGCCGCCGCTCCAATCTCCGAACATCTCGCCCTCCTCAAGCTCGACCGGACGAGACGGCATGAGTCCGCCGTCCCACCAGGTCATAAGCAGCTCCGGCATGCCTTCGCGCGCCGGGAAACGATAACGTACGATGGAGGCCGAGGGGTAGCATTCGTTCTTGGGCTCGATGAGCTTGCCGAGCCCCTGGGGAACGGATTGGTAGCCGGTCGGCGTGCTGCCCTCGACGCTGACGGGGTAGCGCAGTTTGAGAGCAAGGAAGAGCGGGTCGATGATATGGCAGCCCATGTCTCCGAGCGAACCGGTCCCGAAGTCCCACCAGGCGCGCCACTTGCCGGGGTGATAGGCGGCGCTGAACGGACGCATGGGAGCGGGGCCGATCCAGCGGTCCCAGTCCATCCCTTCCGATGGCTTCTCACCCTCGGGCGGACGGCCCATGTCGATGCTCTGCGGCCAGATGGGACGATTGGTCCAAGCGTGGGCCTCACGCACCTGACCGATGAGACCGGCGGCGACCCATTCGGTGATGAGACGGATGCCCTCGCCGGAGTTACCCTGATTGCCCATCTGCGTGACCACCTTGTATTCCCGGGCGGCCTCCGTCAGACGACGCGCCTCGAAGACGGAGTGCGCGATGGGCTTCTGCACGTAGACGTGCTTGCCCGCACGCATGCAGTCCATCGCGATGTGGGCGTGGGTGTGGTCGGGCGTGGCGACGATGACGCCGTCGATCTCGGGGTGCGCCTCGAGCATCTTTCGGTAGTCAGTGTAGGTCTTCGCCTGGGGGAAGGCCTTGATGGTAACGGCACAACGGCTGAGATCCAGGTCGCAGAGGGCGACGACGTTCTCATCGGCGCAGTTGCGGATATTGTTGCGCCCCACGCCGCCGAATCCGATCACGGCGACGTTCATCTTCTCATTCGGAGAGACGGTGCGGGCGGCGGACCTAACCCAGGGGCGGGAGGCCGCGAAGCCGGCGGCGGCGAGGCCGGCAGTGTGAAGGAAACCGCGACGATCAACGGGGGTGTTCATGGGGTGAGGGCACCCTAGGAAGCGCAGGCATGACGGCAACGGGAAAGGTCGGCGTGTCGGCAGGGGAACCACTAAGTCCAAATCTCTGAATGCCCGACATTTAGGCCAAGCGGACAGGACCTCCGTAGCCAACTTTGCTTTTGACTCCCCTGTGAATAACCCGTTCAAAAGGACAACCCACCCTCGAGATGTTCAAGCGTTTCCCCGGCCTATTCAATCAGGCGATCGGCATCGACCTCGGAACCGCCAACACCCTCGTCTTCCTCAAGGATCGCGGCGTGGTGCTCCGGGAGCCCAGTGTGGTCGCCATTCGCAGCAGCACCCGCAAGCCCATCGCGGTGGGCAACGAGGCCAAGATGATGCTCGGAAGGACGCCCGGCGACATCGAGGCGCTGCGCCCCATGAAGGACGGCGTCATCGCCGACTTCGAGATCAGCGAGCACATGCTGCGCTACTTCATCGGCAAGGTGGCGCGTCGATCCTTCTTCACCAACCTGACCGTCGTCGTCGCCGTCCCCTACGGAATCACCGCGGTGGAGAAGCGCGCCGTCCAGGACTCAGCCTACCGCGCCGGCGCCGACGACGTCATCACGATTCCTGAGCCCATCGCCTCGGCCATCGGAGCAGGTCTCCCCATTGAGGAACCGGCCGCGTCGATGATCGTCGACATCGGAGGTGGCACGACCGAGGTGGCTGTGCTCTCGCTCGGCGGCATCGCCAAGGACGCCGCCCGATCCATCCGCGTCGGCGGCGACGAATTCGACTCCTCGATCATAAAATACATCAAGAATTCCTACAACCTGATCATCGGTGAACGCACCGCCGAGGAGCTGAAGATAAAGATCGGCTCGGCCTACCCGCTGGAACAAGAGCTCACCTACGAGATCCGCGGCCGCGACGCTGTCTCCGGCATGCCCCGCGAGATGCACGTCTCCTCGCAGGAGATCCGAGAGGCCATGCGCGACAACATCACCCAGATTATCGAGACGATCAAGGGGTCGCTTGAACGCCTCTCTCCGGAGCTGTCCGGCGACCTCTACCAGCGGGGCATCGTGCTGGCTGGCGGCGGCGCGCTCATCCGTAAAATCGAACGTGCGATCTCCGAGGCCACCGGCGTGCCGGTCATCGTCGCCGACGACCCCCTTTGCTGCGTGGTCAACGGCACGGGCAAAATCCTCGCCAACTCGTCCCGCTGGAAGAGCCGGGACTAATTCCCGGCCCTCTCGGCCATGATCCGCGAAGAACAGGGAGCCAAGGCCTCCTACGTCCTGCTGACCCTGGTCTTCCTGGCCTGGTGCTTCGGCCCCTCCGTCATTCGTCGCTTCACGCGCGAAGCCTTCGTGGAGTTTCAGGCGCCCGCCCTCGAGCTGGCTGGTCGCTCGCGTGACCTGGCCCGCTACTGGGAGCTGCGCACGCGCTCGACGGAGGAGCTCGCCGAGGCCGGCCGCGACCTTGGACGCATCAACGCGGGCCTGGAGCTGCGTCTCATCGAGATGAAGGGGCTCGCCGAGGAGAACGCCCGCCTCCGCACGCTGCTCAGCTACGGTCCCGCTCCCGAATACCGGACGGTCGTCGCGCGCGTGGTGGCCCGTGACTCCACCGGATGGTGGCACCGCATCACGATACGCAAGGGACGTACCGACGGCGTCAGGCCCTTCAGTCCGGTGGTCTTCGGCAACCAGGTCATCGGACGCGTCGCCCAGGTGCACCTCAACACCAGCGATATCGACCTAATCACGAGCCCCGGCTTCCGCTGCACGGCCCATCTCGACGGGGACGAACAGCGCAGGGTCGTGCTGCTGACTGGCACGGCCTCCGGATCCCGAGGTTCGGCCCTGGTGACGAACGTGCCCAAGGACTACGGCGCCCCTGCAGGCCAGGAGGCGCGCCTGATGACCACGGGCATCGGCGGCGTCTTCCCGGCCGGGCTTCTACTCGGACATGTCGACGGCCCGTTCCGACCCACCCCGAAGGGGGACTTCAGGGAGGCTGAAGTCACGCCGCCGCGCGCCCTGAACTCCATCCGCGAAGTAGCGGTGCTGGTGCCCGTCTATCCGACGCCGGGCGAACAGCTGACCGAAAGCCGCGTCGACGACTTCCGCTGAGGCATGAACGGCTCCTGGTTCCTCCTGCTGCTCGCCACCTATCCGTGGCTCCTCGTCTCCGACCTGGTCTCCGACGTCATGGTGGACACCGGACTGGTCTGCTTCCTGACCGGAGCGGCCGTCATCGCGCCCGCCCGCCGACTGGGCCGCGGGCCGGCGGCGTTGTTCGCCCTCTGCGTCGGCCTCATGTTCGAGGCGCGCCGGCCGATAGCCGACGGCTGGCTGGCCTTCGCTCTCGCCTTCGCTGCGCTGTCAATCTGCGGACCGCAGCGCCTGCTCCGTCGTCCCGCGGCGATATGGATGGCCGCGATCGGCCTGAACGCCGCCGCCACGGCGATCTGGTTCCTGCTGGGCGGATTCATGGCCGCCTCCGAAGGCTCACAAGTCAGCATCGTCAATGGCGTCTGGTTCGGCCTGCTGCAGGTGATGGTGGCGGCGGCCTGCGCCGCAGTCGCCGCCCCTTTCATGCTCCGTGCGCAGGAGTCGCTCATGGACCGCCTGGGCGTGCCGGAGGTCAGGGAGGCCTGAGCCATGAGCGAAGGAACCGGACCGGAGATTCTGCCCTCAACGCCCGTCAGCAAGGTGCGCCTGCTGACGGTGTTCGGCCTCATGGCCGCAGGCATGACGTACGTCATGGTCGGCCTGGGCGTGCGACAGCTGGTGCAGTCCGGCGAGCTCAAGGTCCAGTCCGACTCCCAGAGTCGACGCGTGGTGCTCATCCCGCCGGCCCGTGGGGTCATCCACGATCGCGCCGGACACGTGCTCGTGGAGAACCGCGTGCGCTGGAGCGTCAGGGCCGACCTGCCCGAACTGCAGCAGCAGGTCCGCGCCGCCTACCTGAGGTCGTTGCGCCTGGCGAGGGCGGCCAAGACGCCGGTGGATGCGGATGCCCTGCTGGAGCAGGCCCGCGTGCAGGTGCTTCAGCAGTGGCTCGACAAGGTCTGGACGGTCATCGACACCCCTGAGCGGAAGCCGGGTTCGCCGACCGCACGACGCAGGGAAGTCCCCCTCGCCAAGCACAAGGAGCGCACGGTGAACGTCGAGGAACTCCGCAAGCACCTGCGTGAACGGCGGGCCCTGCCCTTCACGCTCATCGCCGACCTCGCCTTCCCCGACCCTACGGGCAAGGAAGGCGCGCCCACTCCCGAAGAAGGCAACCGATCCGTCGCGAGATTCATCGAGCAGTTCCCGTCCGACGGCCCCATCCGACTCGAGTCGGACATCGTGCGCAGCTATCCCAACGGACCGATGGCGGCCCACGTGCTGGGTTACGTCAAGGACACGGACGTCCTTCCTGAGCCAGCGGAAATCGACCAGGAGGTGCTCGCCCTGCAGAAGCTCAGGCACACGGGCAAGACGGGCGCGGCCGGCGTCGAGCTCACCTTCAACGCCGACATCAGCGGAACCAGCGGCTGGGAGCTCTGGACCAAGACTTCGGCCGGCTACAATCACGAACTCATCCGTAAGGTCGATCCCCAGAAGGGCGGTGACATCATGCTGTCCCTCGACGTCGGCATCCAGAAGACCGCGGAAGCCTCCCTCGCGAAGATCAGGGCGCCCGACGGCACCCCCCTGCCCGGAGCCGCCATCATGATGGACGTAAGGACCGGGGAGATCCTCGCCATCGCAAGTCAGCCGGGATTCGATCCCAACCGCCTGGCGGGACGCGTGACGTCGGCCTACTACGATGAGATCGACGGCAAGGGCGGGTGGCTTAACCGGGCCACGCAAGGACTCTACGCCCCGGGCTCCACCTTCAAGGTGATCAACGCCATGGCCGCGCTGCGCAAGGGAACCGTCCAATGGGATGACGTGCTCGATTGCGGCCCCAGCTTCCGCGTCGGCAACCGGGATTTCCCAGAGCACGACCCGCAGGGGTACGGGCCGGTCGACCTCGAAGTGATGCTCGCGGTCTCGTGCAATGTGTGGAACTACCAGGTCGGGCTCCGCACGGGCGCCGACGCCATCGCGGCGGAGGCACGGCGCTTCGGCCTGGACTCCCAGCTGTTGGTGACCGCCGACGGAACGGAACTACCCTATCCGGCCGGTCGCGGCCTCGTGGTCCCCGACGCTGCCTACAAGGCGCGTCTTCCCAACGGCGCGGGCCCCTGGAGCCCGGGAGACACGGCCAATCTCAGCATCGGGCAGGGCTATCTCCTGACCACGCCGCTGCACATGGCATGCTTCGCCGCGTCACTCGCCAGGGGTCAGACGCGCACGGTACCGACCATCATCCACGACCCCAGGAGGGACGGCCGTCATGCCGGTGCCGAACCCATCGGGCTGCGGCCGGACCAGATGGCGGCGATCCGTTCAGGCATGGAGCGCTGCGTGGAGGAAGGCACCGCCCGCAGCTTGCAGATCCCGGGGCTTCCCTACGCGGCCAAGACTGGAACCTCCGAATATTTTAAGCACGGCGCCAAGGCGCACCTGGGATGGTTCATTGGGTATGCTCCCGCCATAGAGCCCGCCGTGGCCTTCTGCGTGCTGATCGAGGGCGAGGATGATGCAACCTGGGGGGGCAAGACTGCCGGTCCCGTAGTTCGCGACATGCTCCTCAAATGGGCGGGCAAGGCCACTCAGTTCGACGCTCCAGTGCAGGCGCCCCCGGGCGAGGCCGCCCGCTAGGCGAGGATCAGGACCGGGGTGCCGGGCGGGGTCAGTCCGTAGAGTTCGAGCACGTCGTCATCAGATAGCAGGACGCAGCCGTGGCTGTTAGGGCGACCCAGCGAAGCATGCTGGTTCGTACCGTGGATGTAGACGTAACGGCGACGGGTGTCGACCACCCCGCCCTGCGCGTCGACGCCTCGATTGAAACCGTCCTCAAGTCCGTCGAGCCAGAGGATGCGCGTCGTGATGAGGTTGTCGGGACTGTCGGGTTGGTCGGTCCAGACTTTGCCGGTGTCCACCCTCGCCTTGAAGACGGCGCCCTTGCGAGCCCCGTCGCCGATCTTCTCCGTCACGCGGTGCATGCCGAGCGGCGTCCGGTTCGAACCCTCATGCTGCCCGGTGCCCGCACGGGCAGTGCTGACCGGCCAGGAACGTCGGACGGACGGACCGAAAAACCATAGTTTTTGCTGTTCAATCGAGACGATGATGCAATATTCCGCTGACGCATGTCCCAGCGCCGCGAGGCGACCCGCGACCTCTCCGCGCAAAACTTCCTCTTCTTTAGAAAATGGCATACCGTATCGGCATCGTGGGCGTGACCGGCGCAGTCGGTCAAGAACTGCTGGCGCTGCTCGCCAAGCGCAAGTTCCCCGTGGCGGAACTCCGCCCCCTCGCCTCGGCACGCTCAGCCGGTACCAAGGTGACCTACGGCGGCAAGGAATGGACCGTCCGTGAGGCGACGCCCGAGGCCTTCGAAGGGCTTGATTTCGCGGTCTTCAGCGCCGGTGGATCCATCTCCCTCGCCCTGGCCCCCGAAGCCGTGAAACGCGGATGCGCGGTCATCGACAACAGCTCCGCCTTCCGCATGCGGGACGACGTCCCCCTGGTGGTGCCCGAAATCAACGCGGCCGCCCTGAATGCGCACAAGGGCATCATCGCCAACCCGAACTGCTCAACGCTCATCGCCCTCATGGGCCTCTGGCCCCTGCACCAGGCCTTCGGCCTGAAACGCTTCTTCGCCTCGACCTACCAGTCCGTCTCCGGGACCGGAGCCGAGGCCATGCGCGAGCTGGACGCACAGGCCCGCGCATGGGCGCGCGGCGAGAGCCATCCGGCCAAGGTCTATCCCCACACCATCAACTTCAACCTGATCCCGCAGGTCGACTCGTTCCTCGACGACGGCTCCACCAAGGAGGAGATGAAGATGCTCAACGAAAGCCGCAAGATCATGGGCCTCCCCTCCCTACGCGTCACCACCACCTGCGTCCGCGTACCCGTCTTCCGCGCCCACTCCGTCGCGATCAGTGCTGAATTCGAAAGGCCGGTGGACGTCGCCGCCGCCCGCAAGGCCGTATCGGCCTTCGAGGGCGCCGAGCTCTGCGACGACCCCGCCTCCCGCCGCTATCCGATGCCGCTCGACTACGCGGGCAAGGAGAAGTGCGGCGTCGGCCGCATCCGCAAGGATACGCTCTTCGACAACGGTCTCTCACTCTGGGTGAGCGGCGACCAGCTATGGAAGGGGGCGGCCCTCAACGCCCTGCAGATTGCCGAAGCGCTGCATTCCCGGGGGCGCTTGAGCCGACGCTGACCGGGCATGGCCAGGAGCAACGACCGCGCCCCTCGCCACGCCGACCTCAGCCGGCCGTTGCGACTGCTCGACGAGTCGTCCATCCCCTCCCTGCTAGAGGGGCGGAAGGACCCCCTCATCTTGGTCCTCGACGGCGTGCAGGATCCGCACAATCTCGGGGCATGCCTGCGCACCGCGGAATGCGCGGGTTGCGCATTCGTGGTCATCACGCGCAAGAACTCCTCACCGGTGAACGACACGGTGCGCAAGGTGGCCGTCGGCGCCGCCGAGAGCCTGCCCATCGTGCAGGCTAACAATCTGCGTAACGCCCTGGTCAAGCTCAAGGCCGGCGGCGTTTGGATCGCCGGCACGAGCGATCACAACGCGAGCCAGTCCCTGTATGCCGCCCGTCTCTCGGGTCCCCTCGCCATCGTGCTGGGCGCCGAAGGCGACGGCATCCGTCATCTGACGGCGGAAACGTGCGACTTCCTGCTACGCATACCGATGCTCGGCCAGGTGCCATGCCTCAATGTCTCCGTGTCCGCGGGCGTCTGCCTCTTCGAGGCGGTACGTCAGCGCGGCACACGTTGAAGAGACCGCTTGCGGTCAGGAGCGCAGGGTGCTAAGAAGTCGTCCGTTCGGGGCCGGATAGCTCAATGGTAGAGCAGTTGACTTTTAATCAATTGGTTCGGGGTTCGAGTCCCCGTCCGGCCACTCCGAACGAGGCTTGAGCGGAGAAAAGGTGCTCCCTTTTCGCTTGAAACGCACCGGTGTCCTTGCCCTCATTCCCATCCCGCTGTCCGGCCGGATAGCTCAATGGTAGAGCAGTTGACTCTTAATCAATTGGTTCGGGGTTCAAGTCCCCGTCCGGCCACCAGTGGGAAATCGGTCTTTCAGAAAGCCTTGCCGGCCTTCAACCGGCGGTAGCGCTCGGCCATGTAGGCGGCGTGGCAGGGACGGCAGTAGCTGTGGTGGCACCGCGATGCCGGAATCCAATGGAAGAGAGCCATGGGCAGCAGCTGTCCGCATTGGGCGCAGGCCTTCTTGGACTGACGCCGGGACCGGATGCGTGAGGATAGCCGACGCTTCACGCCCTCCTTGACGCAGGGGCGGCATAGCGGATGGGTGGGCAGGCCGCCGCCGCCGGCCGGAAAATCGACAAGGGGTCTGCGACGAAGGCAGGTGGGACAGGTTTTCATATTTGATGGCATGCCTCACGAGAGCGACGCACGGGGTGCATCACAAGTCGGACGGCCTGAGGATAAACGCTGAAGGAACCCCCTCACTCCACGGTCACAGACTTCGCGAGGTTGCGGGGCTGGTCGATGGGACACCCCCGCAGTCGGGCCACATGGTAGGCGAGGAGCTGCAGCGCTACGGCCGCGGGCACGGTCGCGACCAAGGGATCGCAGTCGGGAATGCGCAACTCACCCCACGCGCCCGGCACGGACTCCTGTCCTTCGGTCACGAGCGAGATGATGCCGGCGCCCCGGGCCCGGCACTCCTCGGCGTTCGACAGGGTCTTGTCCCGAACGGGCGAACGGTTGGCAATCACGACCACGGGAGTGCCCTCGGTCAGCAGCGCGATGGGGCCGTGCTTGAGCTCGGCGGCATGATAGCCCTCGGCATGCACGTAGCTAATCTCCTTGAGCTTGAGGGCGCCCTCCAGCGCCACGGGATGCATCGGACCGCGGCCAAGGAAGAAGGCGTGCTCCGACTCCACCATGCGCTCGGCCGCCCTGATTGCCGCCGACTCGAGCTCGAGGACACGCTCAATCATGGAAGGGATGCGATCGATTTCCATGGCGATCTCACGACCGCGCTCCCGTGACAGGCGCCGGGCCCGTCCGAGCCTCAGGGCCATGAGCAACAGCACGGAAACCTGTCCGGTGAAGGCCTTGGTGGAAGCCACGGAGACCTCGGGTCCGACGTGCAGGTAGACGCCACGTCCGGTCTGCCGGGCGATGGCGGAGCCGACGACGTTCACCAAGCCCCGCACGCGGGCGCCGCGATTGCGCGCCTCCTTGACGGCCGCCAAGGTGTCGGCGGTCTCTCCCGACTGGGAAACGGCGATGACAAGGTCGTCGGGGCCGACCAGAGGATTGCGGTAGCGGAATTCAGCCGCCTGCTCGGCCTCGGCGGGTAACTGCGCCAATTCTTCGAAGGCAAATTTGCCCACCATGCAGGCATGCAAGGATGTGCCACAGCCGAGGAGGATGGCGCGCCGGACGGCAGCATCTTCACCGTCCTCGCCACGGCCGAGTCCAGCCAGGACGGAATCGCCGTTCACTAGGTCGACCCGGCCGCGCAGCGCATTGCGAACGCTCTCCGGCTGCTCATGCATCTCCTTGTGCATGAAGTGCTCGTGACCGTCCCTCTCTGCCACGGCCGCCTCGGCCGGCAGTTCGTCGGGACTGCGGTGCCGAGGACGAAGGTCGAGCCCAGAGACTTCGACTGAATCTGCGGTCAGCACGGCGACGTCCCCGTCGTCAAGGTGGATGACCTGCCGGGTATGGGCCACGAGAGCCGCCGGATCGGAAGCCACCAGCACCCTGCCCTCCGCCACGCCTACGCACAAAGGGCTGCCCTTACGGGCCACAATCAGCCGGCTGGGATCGTCCGCGCAGAGGACGGCAATGCCGTAGGCGCCCTCGACTTCCCGCAGGGCCCCGATCACGGCGCTCTTCAGGTCGCCGTGATGACGATCACCGATGAGACGCGCCAGGACTTCGGTGTCGGTCTCCGATGCGAAGACATGCCCGGATGACTCCAGGCGAGCCCTCAATGCCCGGTAGTTCTCGATGATGCCATTATGCACCACGGCGATGCGTCCCGATCGGTCGAAATGGGGATGGGCGTTGGCCTCGGTGGGCGCCCCATGGGTTGCCCAGCGCGTGTGGGCGATGCCGCTGCTCCATCGGCCGACCGGACCGTCGGAAGGGTCTCCAGCCACCTTGTCCGCCAAGGCCGCCACCTTGCCGACCGACCGGCGGATGAGCAGGGCTCCGTCACCGGCGAGGGCGAGTCCAGCCGAATCATAGCCGCGATATTCGAGCCGACGAAGCCCGCCGAGCAGGATCGGGACGGCGGGACCGCCACCGACGACTCCGATGATGCCGCACATGGTCAGCCGTGGAGGTCACGGGCGACGATTTCGCCCGGCCGGGTGGAAGTCCCGGGCCAGAGTTTCCGCCCCGGATAGACGCTGGTGTTGATGCCTGTGTGCACGCCCGCGCCGACGACCGTACCGAACTTCCTTCGGCCGCTGTCGACCAGCACCCCGAGCACATGACTGCGGTGTGCCTTGCCATCATGACGCAGGTTGGAGACGATGGTCCCCGCGCCGAAGTTGACGCCCTCGCAGAGGATCGAGTCACCGACGTAAGACAGGTGCCCGACATTGGTTCCGGCAAGGATGAGCGAGTTCTTGATCTCAACCGCCTGGCCGATGTGACAGCGGTCGTCGATGGACGTCGCACCCCGGATGTAGCAGTTGGGCCCGACTTTGCACCCGGCACCGATGACGACATCGCCCTCGATGACCACGCCCGGCAGGACCTTGGTGCCGGCACCTACGGACAGTCTGCCGTCGACATAGGTCGATGGGTGGACGGTACCTCGCTGTTCGAACTGCTTCCGGGCAGCCAATGCCAGCTCGTTGGCACGCAGCAGGTCCCAAGGATGTCTGACGGTGAAGGATTTCTTCATCGATGCCGTCCCTTGACCACGGACGTTGGAGAGCAGGACCCTGCCCTCTTCATCCCTCATCTCAGAAAGACGTGACGCGACGCAGGACGCGACCTCCTCGGCATCAAGCCAGGCGCAGGGATCGGCCCGCCAGACGGAGCCCGGACCGCCCTCGACGAGACCGGCGGACTGCAACGCCGCAAGCTGATGCTCACGGAAGCATCGGTTGGCGATGGGAAAGGCCGCGAGGCCGTCCGCACCGAGCGCAGGCTCGCAAGTGGGCGACGCGGGAGCTGCAGGCAGGAAGAAAGTGCTCATGCGCTTACCTCCGAGAAATCTTCCTCGACCGCTTTCGCGAAGGCCTTGGACCAACGGTCAGCCTCCGCGGCGTCCCGGTGCTCGACCAAGATGCGCAATTTGCTCTCGGTTCCGGAATATCGGATAAGGTGACGTCCGTCCGTGCCGAAGGACGCGTCCGCCTCACGGATGCGCTCCTGAAGTCGGGAAAGATTCTTGAGCGGCCGGCGAGAGGCGACACGCAGGTTGATCAGCTTCTGGGGATACTCGTCCATGCAGGCAGCCAGGTCGACCAGGGTCGCTCCTTTGCGTCGCATGAAACGGAAGACCTGGAGGGCGCTCATGATGCCGTCGCCAGTGGTGGCGTGATCGGCAAAGATCAGATGCCCGGAATTCTCGCCTCCGAAGGAATGACCGCCGGCCCGCAAGGCCTCAATAACGTGTCGGTCGCTGACGGGCGTCGTCACGACCGAGACGCCGGCCCGGCGCATGGCCTCATGCAGGCCGAGATTGGACATCACCGTGCAGGCCATCGTGCGATTCCGCAGGCGCCCCTCGTCGGCCAGGGCGAGCGCGCAGAGCGCCAGGATGCGGTCGCCTGAAACCTTGGCTCCAGATGCGTCCGTGAAGATTACCCGGTCGGCGTCGCCGTCGAGCGAGACGCCCAGGTCGGCGCCCGTCTCCCTGACCGCCCGTCCCGCGTTCTCCGGATGCAGCGCGCCACAACCGTCATTGATGTTGGTTCCGTCCGGATCCACCCCGAGCTTCTTTACCTTGGCGCCGAGCTCCTTGAAGATCAGCGGAGCGAGCAGATACCCGGCGCCATGACCGCAATCGAGGACGATGCTCATGCCCTGCAGGCTAATGTCACCGAGGCTCTGCTTCGCGTATTCGATATATCGTCCCCTTGCGTCATCGATGCGGGTGGCCTTGCCGATCGCCGCGCCGATCACCCCGCCGCCCTGCGGCCCCGCGAGCACTTCCGCCTCGACCCGTGCCTCCAGGTCGTCCGAGAGCTTGTAGCCGTCCGGTCCGAAGATCTTCAGCCCGTTGTCCTCAAAAGGATTGTGCGAGGCCGTGATCATCACGCCTGCGCCGCAGCCCATGCTTTTCGTGAGGTGAGCGACCGCCGGCGTCGGCATCGGACCCACGAGGAAGACGTCCATTCCCGCCGAAACCAGCCCGCTGGTAAGCGCTGTCTCAAGCATGTAGCCTGAGATGCGCGTATCCTTGCCGATGATGACCCGGTTGCGGTTGGCACCCTCGGACCCCAGGACCTTGGAAATCGCCTGACCTATGCGCAGAGCAATCTCGGGGGTGATAGGATACTGATTCGCCGTGCCACGGATGCCGTCCGTACCGAAGAGTTTGTTGGCCATGTGCGATTACTCGTGGAAAAAGTGACAGGCTCAAGTTTAAATGACTGAAATCTATCCTTTATGAAGGATATGATTATATCGGTCATTTAAATAAATGAATGGATACGATTGTAACTCTATTTGCCCGATAAAACGGGTGAACGTCGGAAGACCGCTCATAAGGTCTGTCAGTGAAGCTACTCCCCACGACCTTGGCGTCCTTACTTCTCATCGGCTACGCATCCTCGGATCGCTCCGCTGCAGGGAGTTCGGATTGGACGAGGGAGCAGGACGGCGAAGGAAACGTCCGGTTCCTGCGGAACGGAAGACACGTCATGACCTACCAGCATGCCAAAGCGCAGAAGGCCGGAATGAAGCCCGTCTATGCACGCTCAGGATTCCTTCATCCATTGTTGTCGCCGTCCGGTGTCGAGCTCAGCGACAGTTTCCCCGCGGATCATCCGCATCATCACGGCATCTGGACTGCCTGGTCCGCCGTGGAATGGAACGGCCTCCAACCGGACTTCTGGAATATCGGCAAGGGAACAGGCGGCGTTCGGGTCCGAAATCGCCCGCGACTAATCCGGGAAAATGCGTCGGTGGAATGCGACATGGAATCGTTTGCCGCGACTCCAGCGGGCGAGGTCACAATCCTTCACGAGACCTGGCTGATCTCTCCCGTTCCCGGCGGGCGTGATGCGCATCGGTTCGACCTTGAGATCACTTATCACAACGTCACCGGGCACGAAGTCCACCTCAAGTCCCATCATTACGGAGGTCTGGGCCTGAGGGGTCGACCCGACTGGGTGCACACGCGCCCCGAGGCGGCCAGACTGAGCTTTCTGACCTCCGGCGGAATCGACGACCGGGTCAAAGGCGACGGAGAGCGGGCGCGGTGGTTCTATTTCGGTGGTCCGACGCCCGGCGGGCAGGCCGGCTATGCCGTGCTACATCTGTTGGGCGGCCCCGAGCAGCATACGCGTTTCAATCCCAAGGACCCCTTCGTGGCCTTCACCCCCGTCAAGCGGGCTCCGATCACCGTCCCGGCCGACGGCAGGCTGACGATGCGATACCGCATACTGCTGCTGGACGGCCCGCCCGACCCCACCGCGCTCGAGGAGGAGTGGCGATCTACGGCACGGTGATTCTTTCTCCGTCAATTGTGAAATGAGTGGTTTACCCCTGTTGGCTTTATCCATGATTCCGTTAAAGTAAGACTTAATGAGGATCGCCCTTGCCCTCCTGATTTTGCTATATGCGGACGTCGCGGAGGCGGACGCGCCCGTCAGCTTCAACCGAGACGTGCGTCCCATCCTATCCGACCGCTGCTACGGCTGTCACGGACCCGATGCTAACAAGGGTCGCAAGGCGGGTCTGAGGCTGGATGAGCTGACGGGAGCGACCAAGGAGCTGAAGAGCGGCGAGCGAGCCATCATTCCCGGCGATATTGAGAACAGCGAGATGGTTAGACGGATGCTCAGCACGGATCCAGATGACATCATGCCGCCGCCCGACCTGAACCGTCCGCTCACGAAGGCGGAACGCGAGGTGCTGATCCGCTGGATCAAGGAGGGCGCGAAATATGAACCTCATTGGGCCTTCGTGCCCCCGGTGAGGTTCGAGCCGCCCCGGGCCGGCGAAGGCTGGGCTCGGGATCCCATCGACCGCTTCGTGGCTGCCGCCGCGAGCAAGGCCGGACTGTCCACACTTCCCGAAACCGACCGCGCGACTCTCCTGCGCCGCCTTCATCTCGCGACCACGGGTCTGCCGCCGTCGCCGGAAGAGACGGACGCTTTCATCGCCGACAAGTCACCGGACGCCTACCTGCGCCGGGTCGACGCGCTCCTCGCCTCCCCGCGCGCGGCCGAGCATCAGGCGGTAGCCTGGCTCGACCTGTCGCGTTACGCCGACACCTGGGGCTACACGGGCGACAAGCCGATGTTCGCCTGGCCCTGGCGGGACTGGGTGCTGAACGCCATCCGGGACAACATGCCCTACGATCGGTTCATCACGGAACAGGTTGCGGGCGACCTGCTGCCGGACGCCTCGCAATCCACCCGCGTCGCCACCGCCTTCAGCCGCATCCATCGCATGACCTTCGAAGGCGGCTCGATCGCCGAGGAGTTCCGTCAGGACGGCATCGCCGACCGCGTGGCCACCACGGGCTACGCGTTCCTGAGTCTGACGCTGGACTGCGCCAAGTGCCACGACCACAAGTATGACCCGATCTCCCAGAAGGATTTCTTCGCGGTGGCGGCGATGTTCGGAGACCTCGATGAGAACGGTCTCCTTGATTTCCACGGCCAGCCTCCCCCTCCGATCACCCGTCTCTACCAGCCCGGAGAAGAGGCGAAGGAGAAGGAGCTGATCGCCGCCGTCAGGGAGGCCGAGGCCCTCCACGGACTGAGCGTGAACGGCATCCGCTCCTCTGCGCCGCTCACCGATGTCACGGTGCCCGCGCCCGAAGCCCACTATCCCTTCGAATCCCTCACCAAGGTCGGCACGGATAACGCCGTCACCAACGGTAAGCCCGCGACGTTCGAACGCTCACGCGGCGACCAGCTCGGGCAGGTTGAACTGTGCGAAGGGGTGCAAGGCAAGGGTCTGGCTTTCGACGGTGACGGCGGACTCATGCTGGCCGGACTGGAGAAATACGACCGATTCACCCCGTTCACGTTCTCGGCGCACATGCGGCTGGGAGAGAAGAACGCCCGGGCGACGCTGCTGCACTCGTCGGGCTTCTACTCGGGAGAAGGGGACGCGTCGGGACTCGAGCTCCTCATCACCGAAGGTCGTCTGCGCTGGAGCGCCATCCACCTCTGGCCGGCTTCAGCGGCCTCCATCGAAACATCGCAGGAGCTGCCGATCAGCCGATGGATGCGGGTGACGGTGACCTATGATGGATCATCGGAGGCTTCGGGCCTGCGCATCTACCTGGACGGAAAGCCCGTTACCACCAAGGTCGTCCGCGACACGCTCGACGCGCCTTTCCGTCCGAATTCGCTCGAGCTCGGCAGCCGTTCCCGCGATTCCGGGTTCCGCAACGGACGGATGGACGAGGTCAAGCTGTGGCGTTCGGCCCTGACCGCCGCCGAAGTCGCCGTCGAACATGGCATCAAGGCCGGCTCTCTCGACGACGCGACGGTCGCCGACCATCGGCTTCGCAGGGAACACAGGCCGTGGATCGATTCCTACGCGAAGCTCGTCGGGGCGAGACGCGCCCTCAACGACCACCAGATCAAGGCCCCCGCCTTCCCGGTCATGCGTACGTCGAAGCACGCCCCGCCGACCTACGTCCTCACGCGCGGCGAATACGACAAGCCCGACAGGACCAAACCGGTCGGGCCCGGAGCCCCCGAGGCCGTGCTTCCGTGGGACCCCTCCCTACCCCGCGACCGGCTCGGACTGGCCCGCTGGCTCACCCATCCCAAGCAGCCGCTGACTTCCCGCGTGCTGGTGAACCGGGTTTGGACGCAGCTTTTCGGGCAGGGCCTTGTCACTTCAGGCGAGAACTTCGGACTCATGGGCGACCTGCCGGCGCATCTGGAAATCCTCGACACGCTCGCGGCCGATTTCGTGAGCGGCGGCTGGGACGTGCGCGCGCTCATGCGACGCATCCTGCTCAGCGCGACTTTCCGTCAGGATTCGACCCCGACCAAGAAGCATCGCGAAAAAGACCCCGCCAACCGCCTCCTGGCGCGCGGACCGGTCATCCGTCTCTCAGCGGAGACCGTACGCGACCAAGCGCTCCAGGCCGGCGGCCTTCTCAAAGAACGGTTCGGCGGCGCCAGCGCCCAGGAGCACGAGCCTTACCGGAGCGTCTATGTCTTCCGCAAGCGCACCGCTCCGCCGGACGACATGCTCATCTTCGACGCCGGCTCCCGCGAGATCTGCCAGCCCAAGCGTCTGACCACGAACACGCCACTGCAGGCTCTGGTGCTCCTCAACAATCCCACGTTCGTCAGCGCTGCCAACAGCGTCGCGCGACGCGCCCAGACGGCGGGGAAGGACATCGATGCCCGCATCAGCTATGCCTTCCGCCTGCTCTGCGGTCGGACGCCGGGCGCCGATGAGCTGTCCGCACTACGCGAACTTCATCGTCAGCGTCGCGAGGAGTTCGCCGCCGATCCGGTGGCGGCCGGACTCGTGCTGGGCATCAAGGCCGCCCCTCCGCCCGCCGACCCGCCCAAGGGCAACGCCGCCAAGGAAAAGAAGGCAGGACCCGAGAAGAAATCCCAGCCGGCCGCACCGGCTCCTCCTCCCCCAGGCGACCCCGACATCGCCGCGCTTTCACTCGTCGCCTCGACCATCATGGCCAGCGACGCCTTCGTCACCTCGCGCTGATCCCATGAGTCCTTTCATCCCCACCTACGACGCCGTGATGCGCCCAACGCGCAGGCATTTCCTCGGGACCTCCGCGCTGGGCATGGGCGCTCTCGCCCTCCGCCACCTCGTGCCCGACGCGTCCGCCGCGGGCGAGGCCGTGGGCATGCACTTCCCCGCCAAGGCCAAGCGCGTCATCTACCTCTTCCAGGCCGGCGGCCCGTCCCAATTCGAGACGCTCGACCCCAAGCCGCTGCTCCGAGAACGGCACGGACAGGACCTGCCCGACTCCGTCCGCAAGGGCCAGCGGCTCACTGGGATGAGTGGCAACCAGTCGCGCCTGCCCCTGGCTGGCTCCTTCACCGAGTTCAAGAAATACGGCCTCAGCGGCGTCGAATATTCCGACATCATGGCCGAGACCGGGGCGATGGCGGACGACATCTGCGTCATCCGGTCGATGCACACCGAGGCCATCAACCACGATCCCGGCATCACGTTCTTCTGCTCCGGCAGCCAGATCGCCGGCCGCCCCTCCATGGGCGCCTGGGCCTCCTACGGCCTGGGTAGCATGAACGAGAACCTCCCCGCCTTCATCGTACTGGTCTCCCGGGACGCGACCAAGGACCAGCCGCTCTACTCACGCCTCTGGGGTTCGGGATTCCTGCCCTCCGAACATCAGGGAGTCCAGTTCAAGGCCGGCAAGGAGCCCGTGCTCTATCTGACCAATCCCGAAGGCGTCTCCCCCCATGCGAGGCGGGGCATGCTCGACGCCCTCGGCAAACTCAACGGCGTGCAACGCGCCAGCGAGCTCGACCCCGAGGTCGACGCCCGCCTCGCGCAGGCAGAGATGGCCTACCGCATGCAGACCAGCGTGCCCGAAGTGACCGACATCTCCGGGGAATCGAAGGAGACCCTCGAGATGTATGGCGAAAGCGTGAGCCAGCCCGGTTCCTTCGCCGCCAACTGCCTGCTCGCCCGACGTCTCGTCGAGAAAGGTGTGCGCTTCGTGAACCTCTTCCATCAGGGCTGGGACAACCACGGCGGGCTGCCCGGAGGCATCCGCCGCCAGTGCAAGCAGACCGATAAGCCGGCGGCGGCGCTGATCAAGGACCTCAAGCGCCGGGGCCTGCTGGAGGACACGCTGGTCATCTGGGGTGGCGAGTTCGGACGCACCGCCTATTGCCAGGGCAAGATGACCAAGGAGAGTTACGGCCGGGACCACCACCCTCGCTGCTTCTCGATGTGGATGTCCGGCGGCGGCGTGCGCGGAGGTCACGTGCACGGGGCGACCGACGACTTCGGTTACAACATCGCGGCGGACGGCGTGCACGTGCACGACCTGCACGCCACGATGCTCCACCTTATGGGCGTCAATCACGAGCGGCTGACCTTCAAGTTCCAAGGGCGCTACTACCGCCTGACCGACGTGCACGGACACGTGGTGAAGCCGATCCTGGCCTGAACGGTTGACTGACCGGAGCGCCGGACGCACCGTCGGCCCATGTCCGAGCGCAAGGAGACCGCGGCTTCGATCACCGGCTTCCGGTGGTATCTGGCCTCCGTGCTCTTCGGCACACTGGCCGTCCAGATCCAGGCCGTCGCCGTGTCCTGGCAGGTTTACGAGCTGACGAAGGACCCGCTCGCGCTCGGCGCAATCGGGCTGGCCGAAGTCGTGCCATTCATCGGTTCAGTGCTTTTCGCCGGTCACGTGGCGGACACCCGGGATAGGCGCACGGTGGCGGCCCTGTCGCTCTCAGTCATGCTCGTGCTCGGCTCACTCCTGCTCCTGCCCGGATTGACCGATGGATTTCCATTCCCGCTCGTCCTGCTCTATTCGGTGGTCACCTTGGGAGGCGTCGCGCGTAGCTTCCTGACGACCGCACGCCAGGCCCTCATCGGGGAAGTCGTGCCCCACGCCCTGCTCGGCGACGGCGTGCGTTGGCGGAACGCCGTCTTTGAAGGCTCCTGCGTGGCCGGCCCCGCCCTCGCCGGGGTGCTTTGGGCTGCCGGCGGGCAGACGCTCGCCTACTCCGTGATGACGGCATTCTTCGCCCTCTCACTGGCGGGCTGTCTCGCGATCAAGGTGCCACGGTCACTGCGTACCAAGGAACCCGAGCCCGTCCTCCGCAGCCTGCGCGCCGGCATCGACTTTATGCTGGGCAGACGTCTGCTGCTCGGTGCCTTCACGCTCGACCTCTTCGCCGTGCTCTTCGGAGGTGCGGTGGCGCTGCTGCCGGTCTTCGCCGCGGAGATTCTCCATGTCGGACCGCTCGGCCTCGGACTGCTGCGGGCCGCGCCCTCGCTCGGCGCCGTGCTCCTGTCGATCGTGCTCGTGACGCTGCCGCCGATACGGAGGGCGGGTCCGCTGCTCTACGCCTCCTTCGCGGTCTTCGGGCTGGCCACCATAGGATTCGGGCTTTCAGACTCCTTCGTCCTCTCGTGCCTTTTCCTGCTCATCATCGGCGGGGCGGACGCGGTCAACGTCATCATCCGTCAGACCATCCTGCAGACCGGAACCCCGCCCGCCCTCATGGGACGGGTGTCCGCGGTCACGGCGATCTTCATCGGCTGCTCCAATGAACTGGGCGCTTTCGAATCTGGAGTGGCCGCCCGCCTGCTGGGCTCGGTAGGTGCGGTAGTCTTCGGCGGAGTGGCCACCTTCGGCGTCATGGCCGGCGTCGCCTGGCGGTTCCCCGAAATATGGCGCTTGGACCGGATTGCGGCCGACCAGCGCTGACCCCTCTGCGGGCTTGTCTAGGCGGCGGGGATGGAGTCCTATGGGCGACCCCATGAAGACCCTGCTCACCCTCTTCGTCGCGTTCTTGGCCGCGATTCAGGCCTCGGCCCAGACGCCCGCCACCCCCAAGACCAAGGCGCCCGCCGCCAAGGCGAAGTCGCTCGACGAGCAGTATATCCTAACGGCCGACTCCGAGGGAAAGCCGGGAGTGCCCAAGGGCGAAGTGATGGAGTTTGAGCTCAAGGACTCCAAGGCCTTCCCGGGCTACCCCCGCAAATGGGCGATCTACGTGCCCAAGCAGTATGACGGCTCGAAGCCGGCCTGCCTGATGGTGTTCCAGGACGGCCTCGGTTATTCCTCTCGCACCGGCGCCTGGCGCGTGCCCACGGTCTTCGACAACCTGATCCACCAGGGCAAGATGCCCGTGACCATCGGACTGTTCATCAACCCAGGCTTCGTGCCCGACGCCAAGAACCCCAAGGGCAAGGACGCCAAGGGCCGCCCGCTCGGGAAGTCCAACCGCTCCTTCGAATACGACAGCGTGACGCCGCTCTACGCGCAGTTCCTCATCGAAGAGATGATCCCGATGGTCGAGGCCAAGGGGTACAAGATCTCCAAGGACCCCGCCCGTCGCGCCATTGCCGGCGCCTCCTCTGGCGGCATCTGCGCCTTCAACGCCGCCTGGCACCGCCCCGACCAGTTCAGCAAGGTGTTCACGACCATCGGCAGCTTCACCAAGATCCGCTGGAACATCAGCGGAGGCAAGGAGACTGGCGGCGACGTCTACCCCGACTGGGTGCGCCAGAATCCCCGCAAGAACATCCGGGTCTACCAGCAGGAGGGCTCCAACGATCTGCTCAATGAGCACGGCAGCTGGCCCGAGGCGAACCGCAAGATGGCCGCGGCCCTAAAGGAGAAGGGCTACGACCACGTCTACGTGGAAGGCGAAGGCACCCACAATTCCAAGCACGGCGCCATGCTCCTCCCCGAAGCCCTGCGCTGGCTCTGGCGCGACGTCCGCTGATCCCATGCGACGCCTGCTCCCCCTGCTCGTCCTCTGCGCGCCGCTCTCGGCCGCGGATTCGGACTTCCGCCCGATGCTCGACCCGCAGCTCTCCCAATGGGAGAAGTGGCTCGGGCCAGTGCATCGTAACTTCGAGGTGCCTGGTTACGTCCGCGGCAAGACCGCCAAGGAGGACCCCGTGCTCGGACTCAACCACGACCCGCTCAAGGTCTTGACGACCCGGCAGGAAGGCGGCGAGACGGTCCTACACATCACCGGACAGGTCTTCGGCGCTCTCACGACGCTGGCCTCCTACGAGAATTTCCATCTGAAGACGGAGCAGCGCTGGGGCGAGAAGCGCTGGGTGCCCCGCGTGGACAAGGTCCGTGACAACGGCATTCTCATCTTCTGCGTCGGCGAGCATGGCGCGCAGGGCAAATACTGGATGCGCAGCCAAGAGCTGCAGGTGCAGGAAGGCGACATCGGCGACTGGTGGCCGCTGGCTGGCGCGATGGCCGACATGCCCATCCGCACCGACGACCCGGTCAAGACGCGCGTCTACGACCCGAAGGGCAAGGTCACGACGGTCACGGCGCGGGTCTGGCACGGCACGGAATACCCCGAGAAGCCGTTCGGCGAATGGAATCTCATCGAGTGCTACGCCCTCGACGGTCACGCGGTCTTCCGGCTCAACGGCAGCACGGTGAACGTGCTGCTCAACTCCCGTTACAAGGAGAAGGGCTCAACGACGGAGGTCCCGCTGCGTTCCGGCAAGATCCAGATCCAGTCCGAGGCCGCCGAGTGCCACTACCGGCGTATGGCAATCCGGCCGATCAAGTCCTGGCCCGCCGAAATCGCCGGGGACATCCCCGCCTCGCATCGTCGCTGAGCGATGCTCTCGCTCACCGGCATCTCGAAGTCATTCGGACGCCTGCCGGTGCTCCATGAGGTCTCGCTCGCGTTCAATACGGGAGAGGTGCACGCCCTGATGGGCGAGAACGGCGCGGGCAAGTCGACGCTGATGAAGGTCATCGCCGGGCTGCACGCTCCAGACGGCGGCTCGATGCGCCTCAAGGACGCGCCCTTCGCTCCGGCCTCGCCCCACGCGGCCCTGCTGGCCGGTGTCGCGATGATCCACCAGGAGCTCATGCCCATCCCCGACATGACGGTGGGTGAAAACATCTTGCTGGGGGCCGAACCCTGCGGTCCGATGGGACTGGTTGATCGTAGCGCGGTGCGCGCCCGCGCCCGCGCCTTGCTCGCCGAACTCGACTGCGACCTGAGTCCGGACGCCCCCATGCGCACGCTCAGCGTGGGTCAGACGCAGGTGGTGGAGATTGCCAAGGCGCTCGGACGCGACGCCGACGTGCTGCTGATGGACGAACCGACGGCCGCGCTCTCCGACCACGAGGCCGCCGCGCTCTTCCGCGCCATCGCCCGGCTCAAGACGAAGGGCGTCGCGGTGGTCTACACGACGCACAAGATGGACGAGGTGTTCCGCCTGGCTGACCGCATCACAGTGCTCCGCGACGGCAGGCACGTGATTACCGCACCCGCCCGCGAACTGGACCAGGAGCGCCTCATTGCCCACATGGTCGGAAGGCCGATGTCGGAAGTGTTTCCGCCCCGGGGGAAGGCCTCCGACGAGGTGGTGCTTGAGGTCGACGGGCTTTCCCGCAAGGGGCGCTTCGAAAGTGTCTCTTTCAACATCCGCAAGGGAGAGGTGCTCGGTCTGGCCGGTCTGATGGGGGCGGGGCGCACGGAAGTCGCCTCCGCGGTCGCCGGGCTGGTGCCGGCCTCCTCAGGCGAGATGCGCCTGCGAGGAAGTCCGTTCCGTCCGCAGACTCCCGGCGAGGCGCTGGCCGCAGGGGTCGCCATGGTCACCGAGGACCGCAAGGGCCTGGGCATCGTGCCCGCCCTGCCCATCCGCGAGAACATCACCCTCTCGGCCCTCGTCACGCTCTGCCATGGCGGCCTCATCGACCGCACCGCGGAGGCCGAGGCTGCCCGCTCCGGCATTCGGGACTTCAGCATCCGCGCCTCCGGACTCGAGCAGCCGGTGGAACAGCTCAGCGGGGGCAATCAGCAGAAGGTGCTGCTGGCCCGCGCGCTCCTGAACCGCCCCGAGGTCGTCGTGCTCGACGAGCCCACGCGCGGCATCGATGTCGGTGCCAAGGCCGAGATCTACGCCCTCATCCGTCGCCTGACGGATGAAGGACGCGCCGTGCTGCTCGTCTCTTCCGAACTGCCCGAGGCCATCGCGCTCTCGCACCGCCTGCTCGTGCTCCGGCAGGGCAAGGTCGCCGCAGCGCTCGACGCTTCGGAAACGACGCAGGAGGAAGTCCTCCGACACGCCATGCCCCTCTGACTCCATGAACCTCCGACTTGATCGCAGCCTCCTGCACCGCTTCGGCATCCTGCTCGTCCTGCTGGCGGTGGGCCTGGGCCTCTCCCTGGCCACCGAATCGTTCCTCACCGTCTCGAACCTCACCAACGTCGCCCGACAGGTCTCCATCAACGGCATCCTCGCCGTCGGCGTGACCTTCGTGCTCCTCACCGGCGGCGTCGACCTTTCGCTCGGGTCCGTCGTGGCGCTGAGCGGCGTCGTGTGCGCGACCTTCGCGCACCCTTCCGCCGACGGCCACCCCCTCTTCCTTCCCGTAGCGGCGGGACTGCTCACCGGCGCCGCCTGCGGTCTGGTGAACGGCGGGCTCGTCACCAAAGGCAATGTCGCGCCCTTCATCGTGACCCTTGGCATGATGACCGTGGCCCGAGGCCTGGCGCTCATCGTGAGCGGCGGACGCCCCGTGGCCGACATGTCCGAACGCCTCACGGCCCTGGCCGGGGACGTCGGCGGCGTGCCCATCCCGCTCCTGTTCTTCGCCGCCGTGGCCTTGGCCGCATGGGCTTTCCTACGGCGCTTCCGTCTGGGTCGCCACGTCTACGCCGTTGGTGGCAACGAACAGGCCGCGCGGGCGGCGGGTATCTCCGTCGGCCAAGTGAAGCTCTTCGTCTACGTCCTGTGCGGGCTGATGGCTGGACTCGCGGGCGTGGTGCTCGCCGCGCGCATCACCACCGGACAGCCGAACGCCGGCGTGGCTTACGAACTCGACGCCATCGCGGCCGTCGTCATCGGCGGCACGAGCCTGTCCGGCGGAATCGGCTCGGTGGCGGGCACGGTCCTGGGCGTCATCCTCATCGGGGTCATCAACAACGGCTTGGACCTCATGAGCGTGTCCTCTTATTATCAGCAGGTGGTCAAGGGGGTCATCATCGTGGGTGCGGTTTGGCTCGACCGTCGGCAGGCCCGGGGCTAAATCAACGGGACATGCGTCCCTCCCCGTTCCATGTCCTTGGCGCCCTTGCGGCCGCCACCCTAATCGCTTTGGCCGGCTGCAAGAAGCAGGCCGAGAAGAAGCCCGGCGAGTTGCTCATCGGGTTTTCCTCCCGTGACATGTCGGCCGAATACACGGCCCGACTCTCCGAGGCCGTGGTGGACCACGGAAAGTCGCTGCCGGGCGTGAAGGTCAGCATGGTCGACGCGCAGGCGGACGCCCAGCGCCAGATCAGTCAGGTGGAGAACTTCATCTCGCAGAAGGTCGATGCCATCGTGCTCAATCCGTGTGAGTTCGAGGCCTCCGCCCCGGCGGTCGAACGTGCCAAGGCCGCCGGCATCCCCATCGTGAACGTGAACCAGGTCACGAAGGCCGACGGTGACGCCTACGTGGGCTCCAATGACGAGGACGCGGGTCGCATCGCCATGGAGGCGATCGCCAAGAAGCTCAACGGCAAGGGCGGCGTGCTCATGCTGCACGGCATCATGGGGACCTCGGCCCAGCTGCATCGCGAAAAGGGCGCCCGCGAGGTGCTCGCCCGCACACCCGGCCTCACCCTCGTCGACCATCAGACGGCCTCCTGGGAGCGCGCCAAGGCGATGGCTCTGATGGAGAACTGGATCCAGGCCCACCGCGGCAAGTTCCAGGCGGTCTTCGCCCACAATGACGAGATGGCCATGGGCGCCCTCATCGCCCTCGAGCGCGCCGGCCTCAAGGACCAGGTCTACGTCATCGGCATCGACGCCATCGCGCAGGCGCTCGACGCCGTGAAGACCGGCCGGCTCGACGCGACGGTCTTCCAGGACGCGGTCGGCCAGGGCCGCGGCGCCCTCGACACCGCAATCAAGCTGGCCCGCAAGCAGCCTTACGAGAAGCAGACCTACATCCCCTTCCGCCTCGTGACCCGCGAGAATCTCTCCGAATTCACCAAATGAACCCCGCCATGCACCGCCTCCTCTCCTTCCTCACCCTCGGTCTCGTGGCCGCCCAGGCCTCCGCAGCCGACACGCGTCTCTTCGAGATGCGCGTCTACTTCGCTAACGAGGGCAAGCTCGACGCCCTGCACGCCCGCTTCCGTGACCACACGATGAAGCTCTTCGAGAAGCATGGCATGACGAACCTCGGCTACTTCGTGCCCACCGGCGCCAACCCCGAGCGCAAGCTGGTCTACTTCCTCGCCTACCCCGACAAGGCCGCCCGTGACGCCTCCTGGAAGGGCTTCATGAACGACCCGGCTTGGAAGAAGGCCTTCGCGGACTCCCACAAGGACGGCGTGATCGTCGCCCGCGTCGAGAACGCGTTCCTGACCGCCACGGACTACTCCGCCCTGGCCGAAGCCAAGAACTACGGCGTCGGCGCTTTCGAACTGCGCACCTACACGACCGAAGCCGGCCGCCTGCCCAACCTCAACGCCCGCTTCCGCGACCACACGCTGAAGCTGTTTGAGAAGCAAGGCATGACCAACGTGACGTACTGGAACCTCGCCGCCGACCAGAAGGGCGCGAAGAGCAAGCTCGTCGCCGAGAACACCCTGATCTACCTGCTGACCCACAAGTCCGAGGACGCCGCCAAGGCCAGCTTCGGCGCCTTCCGTGCCGACCCGGCCTGGATCGCGGCCAAGGAGGCCTCCGAGAAGAAGGCCGGAGGTTCCCTGACCATCAAGGACGGCGTGAAGTCCGAGTTCCTCGTCCCGACCGACTACTCCCCGGTCAAGTAAGCCACTCCACCGTTCGCCGAACGGTGAACGACCTGTTCTGAAAACGATTTAGGCTCTTCGCATGGACACCCCCGACCCCTCCCGACGTCGCTTTCTGACTTCCTCGTTGCTGGGCCTCGGCGCCGTCGGCGCCCTGACTGACGCCAAGGCGGCGCCCTCCCCGGGAACTTTCAGCGAACCCGCCCGCGAACTCCCCGTGGACGACTGGGCGGATGTGATCGTCTGCGGATCCGGCCCTGCGGGCGTGACGGCCGCCATCGCCGCCGCACGGGCAGGCGCCAAGGTGAGGCTCATCGAGACGCACGGATCGCTGGGCGGGGTCTGGACTTCATCGCTGCTGGGATACCTGCTCGATTTCGACAAGCCGGGCTTCAATCAGGAACTGGTCGGGCTGCTGCGCAAGCGGGACGCCATCAACGGCAAGGGCGTGAACGACATCTCCTACCATCCGGAGGAGATGAAGCTGGTGCTGGAGGAGCTCTGCACCGAAGCCGGGGTGAAGATCCTGCTGCACACGCGTGTGGCGTCCGTCATCAAGGACGGACGCAGGGTCGTGGGGGTGATCACGGAATCGAAGTCCGGCCGACAGGCCTGGCGGGGCAAGGCGGTGATTGACACCACGGGTGACGGCGACGTGGGCGCGCTGGCCGGCAACGGCTTCGAGCTGGGCGTCGAGAAATCCTGTCCCTGCCAGCCCATGAGCATGTGCGCCCTGCTCACCTGCGATGACGTGGCCGCGCTCAACGGCTACGTGCGCTTCGGGGACGGCTTCGACAACCCCGACCGCTACGGCCACAAGAAGCGCCTGCTGGCGGAAATGCGCCGGGCCGGGTCCGACCCCAGCTACCAGGCCCCGACGTTCTTCCCGGTCCGCGCGAACCTCATCCTTGCCATGATCAACCATGAGTATGGCGTGAACGCGACCGACGCCGAGGCGGTCACGGCGGCCACCCTGCGGGCGCGAGCGGAAATCAACGCCCTCGTGCGAGGCCTGCGCTCACTGGGCGGCCCGTGGAAGGGCCTCCAGGTGGTCGCCACGGCCGAGCAGATCGGCGTGCGTGACGGCCGCAGGCTGGCCGGCCGCTACACGGTGGTGAAGGATGACGTCGCCAGCGGAGCGCGCCATGACGACGCGGTGGTCCGGGCGACGTTCTCCGTCGACGTGCATGCCCTGACCAAGGAGAAATCGGTTTACTCGAACATGGGCGTGAAGGTGAAGCCTTACGACATCCCCCTGCGCGCCCTCATCGCCCGCGACGTGGACGGTCTGATGATGGCGGGTCGCTGCATCAGCGGCGACTTCATCGCCCATGCGTCGTATCGCGTGACGGGTAACGCCGTCGCCATGGGCGAAGCCGCTGGCACCGCCTCCGCCCTCGCCGCGGACAAGCGCCTCCTTCCGCACGAATTGGCCTGGCCCGACGTCGCCGCCCTCCTGCCCAAGGTCAGGCGCAGCTGAGGCCGCCGCAGGGCGGCCCAGGTAGGGGCGTGGCTACGCCGCGCCCTCCACTGTCGGAGGGCAAGGCAAAGCCTTGCCCCTACCCTAGTTCGCCCTGCGGCGAACGTTCATCGCAGCTTCGCCCGCCTCAGGCCTTGCCCGGGACGACGGGCTTCTCCTCCGGCAAGGTCACCTTGCCGGTCTCGAAATCAGCCGGAGCCGGGGAGAGCGCCAGGTTATGCCAAGGGGACTGGGCGTCACGGGTCAGCTCGGTCCAGCGCACCATGTCGCCGGTGTAGGCCGAGATGCGACCCATGATCGCCACGAGGGTCGAATCGGCGATCTGCCTGGCCTCGTTGAGCGGCTTGCCCACGAGGACGCTGCGGATGAGGTCCACGTGTTCCTGGACCATGGAATTGTCGGTGTCGAACTTCACATCGGGAGTCTGCAGCTTGCGGCCCGCCGGGGGCTTGATCCTGCCGCCGCCGTAACACGAACCGTCGGCCCCGGTGAACATCTCGCCCACCCTGCCCCAGGTGCCTGAAAGCTGACGGCACTGGCTGTGGATGTGGACGTCGTCGCCGAAGTCGAAGTCGACGCTGAAGAAGTCGAACTGGTTGCCGGTCTCGCGACGGGCGCGTCCGCCGAAACCGACCGCGGACACGGGCGGGCGGCCGAGATACCACACCGCGACGTCCAGATTGTGGACGTGTTGCTCGACGATGTGGTCGCCGGACATCTCGGTGAAATTGAGCCAATTGCGGGCGAGGTAGTCCGCCGCGGATTCGCCGGCGGTCCGGCGCTTCACCCAGGGCACAACGCCGTTCCATTGCACGACGCCGCCTCGGATGGCGCCGATGGCGCCCATGTCGATGAGCATCTTGTTCACGACATAGGAGGCGGTGTGACGGCGCTGCGTGCCGGCCACGACGGCCAGGCCCTTGGACTTGGCCAGCTCACCGGTGGCGATGACCGCCCGGGCTCCGGCCGGATCGACCGCCACGGGCTTCTCGATGAAGCAGTGCTTGCCGGCCTCGACCGCCGCCGCGAAGTGCAGCGGACGGAAGGCGGGCGGGGTCGCCATGACGACGTAGTCGCAGCCGCTGGCGATGACCTTGCGGTAGGCGTCGAAACCATGGAAGCGTCGGTCGGGGGTGAGCCCGAGACGGTCGGCGACCTTGTCGGCCTGGGACTTGAAGGCGTCGCTGACCGCGGTCACCTCGGCGTCGAGTTTGAGGACCTTGCAGGCCTCAAGGAAGTCGGAGATGGCGCCGTTGCCACGGCCGCCGCAGCCGATCAGCCCCACCTTGATGCGGGGTCCGCCCGCGGCAGCGAAGGCGTTGGTGGCGGCAAGGGCGGCTCCGGCCAGGGCCGTGTTGCGGATGAAGTCACGACGGAGGGTGTCCATGGGGTGTTAGGGGTTGAGCAGGAGGTTAGCAGGGTCATCGTCCGTTGCAAACCAGACCAGCCCTTGGACACCGACCATCCAGCCCGCCCCTTCCGGCTCCTGCTTTGCTGGCTGGGGACTGTCATCGGGTGCGCCGGCCTGAGCGCCGCCTTCCTGCACGGTCTGTCGACGGTCAGCGTCGCCTTCAACAACCAGGGCTGGCTGCTGTATTCCCTTCCCCTGCTCGGTCTGGCATCCGTCTGGATCTACCGCCATTGGGCGGCGGCGGCCGACGGGGGCATGCGCCGCGTCCAGGATGCCGTGGAGGGAGGGCAAACCCTCGCGCCCTCCACCGCCCCGGCCATCGTGGCCACCACCTTGCTGTCCCATCTTGGCGGTGCGTCCGTCGGACGCGAAGGCACCGCGGTGCAGATGGGGGCGGGCATCGCCGACCTGTGCGTCGACTGGGCCAAGCCCGGTCCGGGCGCACGCCGTATGCTTCTTCTTTGCGGCATCGCGGCCGGCTTCTCCGCCGTATTCGGCACGCCGCTCGCCGCGGCGATCTTCGCGCTGGAATTCGTCCGTCAACGTAGCTGGGGCGTCGTGCCCTGCCTCGCCGCGGCTTTCCTCGCCGACCTCGTCGGACGTAAAATCTTCTTCGCTACTCACGCCGACTACCGACTCCCGGTGCCGGCGACCTATGACCTCGAAGGCCTAGGCTCCGCCGCGGTCCTCGGCCTGGCCTGCGGCCTGATCGCCCGACTTTACCTCTGGTTGTCTCAGCACGAGGCTGCCCGGAAAAACGACCAACCCTACGCCCGCATCTTCTTCGCCGGCGTCACCTTCTCGCTGATGGTCTACTTCTATCAGCTGCAGGATTTCACGGGACTCGGCCTGCACGTGATCGACTCCGCCCTCGTCGAGCCTTCGGCGCCCAAGATCTTCCTGATCAAACTACTCCTGACCGGCCTGTGCGTCTGTGCCGGCTATCGGGGTGGTGAAGTCACTCCGCTCTTCTTCGTCGGCGCCACCCTCGGCAGCGCCGCGGCCGCTTACCTGAGCCTACCCTTGGGCGTCTGCGCTGCGCTCGGCTTCGTCGCCGTCTTCGCCGGGGCCGGGGCCATGCCACTGGCCGGCGCCGTCATGGCCGGGGAACTCTTCGGCTGGTCAATCGGTGGTTACGCCTTGCTCGCCTGCGCGGTGAGCTGGCTGGTCGCCGGTCGCAAGGGGCTTTACTCGGAGGCATAAGCACGGTCGCATGCACGTCCGGACATGTTAGGCATTCATACAGCGGCGCTCCTGACGACGGTCGCCATCATCGCGGTTTTCGGCCTCAAGACCTTCAAGGGAGTCGCAACCGTTGATCGCCGATACCTATGGCTCGCCGCCCTCGTCTCGCTGCCATTGCAGCCGCTGGCTTACTATCTCGTCCGGATTCCGCTAGACGGCTGGCTGGCTGCCCATCTTGACCATTCAGGAATCGCCTATCTGGCAGCCAAGACATTCTAGGCCCCGCTGACAGAAGAGTCAGCAAAGCTGATCCCTTTGCTCATCCCGCTGATCAGGCGAGATATCAGGCCAGAGAATCTGGTGCGCTACGCCTTCGCAATCGGGGTAGGTTTTGCATTGGGCGAAGTCTGGTTCGTTGCCCACAAGATAGCGGAAGTGCCGAGATACGCCGCGCTTCCCTTCCATGATTTCGGCGGCTTCGCATCAAAAAGATTGATGACCTGCCTGTTTCACAGTGCCTTCGTCGCCATGACGCTCTGGGGCCTTCGCCAGCGGATCGTCCTGGGATTCCTGGGGGCGGTGCTGTTCCACTGGATTGGCAACATGCCTATCTTCCTGATGAATTGGAACGTAGGCAACTTGGGCGCAGGAACATGGTCGATCTTCGTGCAATGCCATCTGGTGCTCCTGCTGATAGCCTCGGCGGCTCTCCTGCTATGGTTAAGTCAGGGCGTCCTCACCTTCTATGGTCGGCGCGCATGCCCTGGATGCGGCAGCCATTACGACCCACCGCTGCTCGCGATCAATCTGGGCAGGTCAAGATACGAACGGTGCCCGCATTGCCAGAAGTGGCACTGGAGTAATCCCGCAAAAGCCTGAGGAGCCGAAAGCCTTCGGACGGTAAAGTCAAAAACCATCACTCGCTCAAAATCGGGACGACGATCTCCTTCTCGCGCTGGTGCTCGGGTGCGGGGCCTGACCCCGTGTTCGACTCCCAACGTACTTGCCATGCGAGGAGTAAGGGCTATGGCTTGCAAAAGCGTCTCGGTGAATCCTCTGACATCCCGACCTGACCATCTCCCAACGTCCATCAGCCAACGTTTACACACGAATGCCGACCGCCACCCACGTTGAAAATCCCGATGTCATCCTGATTGGCAGCGGGGTGATGTCGGCCAATCTCGGAGCGATGTTGAAGCGGCTCGATCCGCGACTTTCCATCCAGCTCTACGAGGCCAGCGATGGTTTGGCGCAGGAGAGTTCGGATGGCTGGAATAACGCCGGCACCGGGCACGCGGGGATCTGCGAGCTGAGTTACACGCCCAAACGCGAGGCGGATGGCTCGGTGAAGGTGGCCAAGGTCATCGAGATCTTCGAGCAGTTCGAGCAATCGAAACACTTCTGGAGCTACGCGGTGGCCAACGATATGGCCAGCGACCCGCGGGAATTCATCAATCCCGTCCCCCACATCAGCTTCGTGCATGGAGCCGACCAGGTGGAATTCCTCAAGGCCCGCCACGCCGGAATGTCGGCCCACCATTTCTTCCGGGAGATGGTCTTCACGACCGACCGCACCACCATCGCGAGTTGGGCGCCGCTCCTGGTCGAAGGTCGGGGAGACGGACCCATTGCCGCGACCAAGATGGACGGAGGAACCGATGTGAACTTTGGCGCCATCTCTCGCAAGCTGCTGAGCTGGCTGAGACGGCAGGAGGGATGCGGGATCGCCTCCGGCCATCGCGTGATCGGACTGCGTAGAGACGGCACGGGCTGGGAAGTCCGTGCCAAGGAGTCAGCGACGGGCCGTGTTCGGACAAACCGTGCCAAGTTCGTCTTTGTCGGCGCGGGCGGCGGCACGCTTCCGCTGCTACAGATGTCCGGCATTCCGGAGGCAAAGGGCCTGGGTGGTTTCCCTATCGGCGGCCAGTGGCTCATCTGCGACAATCCGGAAGTCGTTGAGAAGCACCAAGCAAAGGTCTATGGTCAACCGCTCCCCGCGGCCCCGACGATGGCCGTGCCGCACCTCGATACCCGCATCTTGGATGGCAGGAAGACGCTGCTTTTCGGTCCTTTCGCCGCCTGGACGATGAAATTCCTGCACCAGCAGGGCCGCTACACCGACCTGCCCTTCTCCATTCGTCCGGATAATCTCTCGACCCTCGTCAATATCGGCATTCATAACCTCGACCTTGTCCGCTACCTCATCCAGCAGGGCACGCAGAGCATGCGGAACCGCATCGAGGTGCTGAAGATTTTCTATCCGGCCGCCCGGGTTGCGGACTGGAAGTTGATCGACGCAGGCATTCGGGTGCAGGCCATCAAGAAGACGGATGGTCAGGCCGGCATTGTCCACTACGGCACCGAGGTCATCACCGATGCCGCTTGCAGCATCTCCGCGCTGCTCGGAGCCTCGCCGGGTGCCTCGGTCTCGGTGAATATCGTGCTCGAGATCATCCGCAAATGCTTCCCCGCCCTGCTCGCCAGCCCAGAGGGGCATGCGCGGATGAAGGCGATGATCCCGACCTACGACCTGGATATCAAGCTGCCTGAGAACGCCGAGAAGTACCGCGAGTATAGCCAGCAGGCGGATAAGGTCCTCGGGCTCCGGGCAAGCTGACCGGCGGATCAACCTTGGAGACCAACCCTTCGTCGCGAGCCGCGTCGCGGATCGGAGAGGATGGGATTCGAACCCATCCTCAGATGGTGAAATCGAAGACCATGACGCGCTGGAGGTTCGGGACGACGATCTCCTTCACGCGTTCGTGCTCAGGGTGCGGCAGGTAGGCGTCGCGGCTCTGCGGGTTGTCGAAGGTCATGACGAAGCCGTGCGTGAAGCCGTCGTTGAGACCCTCGGGGCTCTCGTAGGGACCGTGCTTCATGGACAGGAGGCCGGGGATCTTGCCGACCATGCCCCGCATCTCGGCGAAACAGCGGTCAATCTGGGCCTGGGTGACGCCCGGCTTGAAGATGAATGTGCCGTAGTGGTAGACCATGAGATCAGGGGGCAAGGTGACAGGGGGACACGGTGACAAGGGGCGTGAACAGGATGCCTACTTCTGCGATACCCAGGTGAGGGAGTTCAGGAGGAGCTGCTTGTAGGCGGGATGGTCGTGCGACTTCTCGTCGTGACCGAGGGCGATGCAGACGACCCGGGCGCCGGGATACTTGACGGTCCAGACGGACGGTAGGATCTTGGACTGACCTTCCTTGGGGTTCTGCCGCGGGATGGTGCCCAGGACTTCGGCGCCCTCGGGGCGGGTGAGCTCGACGTTGTAGCTCTCGTCATTGATCACGAAGGTCGCGGGTATGCCCTTCATGACCGGATGCTCGGGCTTGGTGACGGTGAACGGGAAGTCGCTGTGACCGTGACCACGGGCACCCCCGCAGACGAACTCGTCGTTATACTTGGTCTCGAGAGGCCAGTTATACCAGGTGGCGGCGTGCAGGAGCACGATGCCCTTCCCCGCCGCGGCGAAGTCACGGATGGCCTTCTGGAAATCGGGCGTGCCGAACTGGGCATGATTACCGCTGAAGAGCAGCAGGTCCGCCTGCGGCATGAGCGCGAGGGTCTCCTTCAGGTTGGGCGTGGATGCGACGTCGTAGCCGGCAGCCTTGGCCGTGAGCGCATCGGTGCCCAGGAAGAAGGCCGGGAAGTTGTGGGAGCTTCCGGCACCGGCCACCAGAACGCGCAGCTGGCCGGCCTTGCGCGGCCCGAAGGCCTGACCGAAGGCCTGGGTGGTCTTGGGATGATCCTTGGGCAGCAGGTCGCTGGGCCCCTCGTCCTTGGCCTTGGATTTCTTCCCCTTGCCCTTCGGGGCGTCGTCATTCTTGCCGGGCGGAGGATTGGGCGGACCGCCGATCTCGATGGTGACGGCCACGGTCGTCGGGGCGATGGGGGTGTCCTCGGAACTGAGGACGAGCTTGTCGATAACCTCGTCGCTTTCGACGGGTATCCAGAGCGTACGGACCTGGCGTCCGTCGCCGGAAAGCAGCTGGCTGGCGGACTTGGAACGCGGGACGTCACCCGTGCCGTTGTAGTCGGCGAAGTCGACGCCTCCGTAGAAGACCTTCCTCTGCACCTTGCCGCTGAGGAAGTGCAGCTCGGCGATCATGGCGACGGCGTCACCGTGGGCGCCCCAGCCGCCGACGGCTCCGAGGAAGTGGATGCGATTGGCGACCGAGCCGACGGGAATATCCACCTTCCGGGGGAAGGACTTGGAGTAAGCCCCGTTGAAGGCACCGCCCTTGAGCACGATGACGTTCAGGCCGTCCTTGGAGTCCTTGGGATCCACCACCTTGTAGGGCACGCCGTTGGACTGAACCTGTCCGAATTGCGCGAAGGGCAGCGTGTCGCGCTTGGCCTCCTTGCTGGCGTAGAGCCCCGTGGCGGTCGAGGCGGTGAAGACCGGTCCGAGGTCGAGCAGGCGGAAGCGTCCCACCGTCACGCCCTCGGCGCGCACGGCGACGCTGCGAAGGTAGGCGATGACGTTGCGCAGGCCTTCGGCGCCGAGGGATTCGAAGCCCTCGGGCATGAGGGAATTCGGCGACTTGGCGCGCTCGGCGATGTCGGTGACCTTGAGCTCGGCGGACTGTCCGCCAGGCAGCTTGAGCTTCACGAAGGTCGGATTTTCGCTGGCGATGAGCGCCGAATACTGCGTGCCGTCCTTCATGCGGAGGTTCCAGGTGCGGTGCTCGTCGTCCACCATGCGGTTGGGATCGACGATGTGCACGAGCATCTCGGCGGGAGGATGGGATCCGATGCCCTGCAGGTTGGGCCCGAATTCGTTGCCTTGGTCGCCGATCTTGTGGCAGACGGCGCAGGCGGCCAAGAAGACCTCCTTGCCCTTGGCGACGTCGCCCGGCTTTTCGACCTCGGGACGCAGGCGGGAGACGAGGTCGTCCTTCGCGGGGCTGCTGCCGGCGTTGAGCTTGGCGAGGACGGCCTCAGCCCGCTTGGAGACGGCGGTGTCGGGGTGACGGATGAGCTGGGAGGTCTGGAGCGGGCCGAGCTGCATCGGGGAGATCGACTTCGCCTCGAGGGCGTTGAGCAGCAGCGCCGCCCACTCGGAACGGCTCACGAGTGCGTTGAAGATGGCGGTGCGGAGGAGTCCGGCTGACTTCGGGAAGGCGGCGGCGAGGACGGAGCCGTAGGAGAGGTCGCCGCTGGCGGAGAGGGCCTCGACAATCGTACCGCCGATGGCGTCGGAAGCCGACCCGGAAAGGGCCGCGGTGAGCGCAGTGCGGACGGAGGCGTCGGTGTTGCGCAGCGCCACGAGCGTGCGGGCGTCGGAGACGCGTGACTCAACGGGCACCGAGGCATCCGTGAGCGCCGGGACGAGACGCTTCACCAGAGGAGTCAGTTCGGCGTTCAAGGAACCGTCGGTGAACCACGAGGCCGCGACGGATGCGGCGGAAGAAGCCACCAAAGCGTCGGCGGACAGGAGTCGACGGAAGGCGTCCCTCACGGAACCCAGGTCGGCCGGCGCCGCGATGCGACGCACGGCGATTTCGCGCAGGAGGGCGGAGGCCAGGGCGGAGTCCTTGGAGCCTGCGGCGGCACGGATGACCTTGGCGGCGGACTCCGGCGAGAGCGTGGCGGCGAGCGAGACGGCGAATTCGACCTTGGCCGGCGCCTTGCCGGCGAGCATCACCTCGAGCGTGGAGGCGGGGTTCGCCGACGCGGCGGCGGTGGCGGCGGCGGCCTCATGGGCGTTGGCCCAGGTGGAAAGCAGGAGCGAGCCGGCCTCGGCGTCGAGTTCGGCGGCGCCCATCGCACGGAGGGCGGCGAGACGTACGCGGTCATCGGAATCGGTCACACCGGCCCTGAGGGCGGCGGCGGGCAGGCTGATGCGGCCGGCCTCGGCGACGAGGAAGGCGTTCTTGCGCACCGCGGCGGACGCATCGGTGGCCATGGTGGCGAGCAGGCCGGGCTCCAGACGGTCAAGCCGCTGAAGCGCCCACAGGGCCAGCACGCGGGCCTCGGGCAGGCCGTTGGAACGGGCCAGGGCGTTGAGGGGGCCCGTGGCCGAGGCCTGCAGGCCGGAGTCACGCTCCATCAGGGAACGCAGGGCGTTGAACCGGACGACCTTGTTGGGATGGCCGAGGGCCGCCACGAGGGCGCCGACGTCGGCCTTGGAAAGGTCGGGATGGGAGAGGGCCTTGGCTTCGTCATGCTGGATGCGCCAGATGCGGCCGAAGTAGTGCTCGCGGTCGGGGCGCACCGAAGCGCCGGACTTGGAGTGAAGCGGGCCGCGGGTGTCATTGTGGGCGACGACGGGCGTGTAGAAGTCCAGGACGTAGAGCGCACCATCGGGACCGAACTGCAGCGCGACTGGGCAGAACCAGTGGTCCATGGAACGCAGCCACTCGCGGTCCTTCAGCAGAAGCTCACCCGTGAACGTGCCGCCTCCAGGGACGAGCTTCTCGTGGTGGATGATGTCGAGGATCGGTTCCGTGATGAAGATCGTGTCGCGATAGGCGTCGGGCCAAGCACCATGCTCCTGCACCGTCACCGCGCAGGCGGCGGTGTAGAATCCGACTTGGTCGATCTGCAGCAGCGGCGCGCGGTCCGGGAGGTCGGCACGGATGACGGGTCGGCGGGGATTGACGGCGTTGAAGGCCTTGGCGGGCGTGCCCGGGACCTTGGCGAGGATGGACTCCGGTAGGACGACATGCTGGATGGGATTACCGTTGGTGGCCTTGCCGTGGTAGAGCTCCATGTCGGAGGTCACCTCATTGCCGAAACTGTTGCCGCCCTGGGAGGCGATCTGCTCGATGGCCGATCCGTCGGGACGGAAACGGAACGTGCCGGACGAAAGACGGACCTTCTTCTCGGGATTGGAAATCGAGAAGGCTTCGCCGCCGCCGCCGTTGCTGGCGTAGACCCAACCGTCGGGGGCAAGGATGAAGTGATTGGCGACGAAGTGGGTGTCGCCGGGCGTGAAGCCTCCGTAGAGCACCTGTTCCTTGTCGGCCTTGCCGTCGCCGTCCGTGTCACGGAGCCAGACGATGTGCGGCTGGCAGACGACGATCACGCCGTCACGGTAGTGGCAGAAGCCAGTGATGAGCTCGAGACCCTCGTGGAAGACCTGCTTCTTGTCGGCCACGCCGTCGCCGTCGGTGTCGACGAGCACGCTGATTTTGTCCTGCGCCGGACGGTCGTAGCTGCCGGGCACGAGCACCCCGCCCTCCTTCCAGGCCTCGGCGTTGAGTGGACGGCGGCCGTTGGGATACTCGGGGGTCTCGGCGACCCACAGGCGGCCGCGTTCGTCCCACTGCATCGCGATGGGCTTGTTGATGAGGGGTTCGGCTGCAATCAGCGTGGCCTTGAAGCCGGGCTGCATCTGGAAGGCGGCGGCCTCCTGAGCCGGGCGGCTCGGTCCGCCGGCGGGATAGCGGAGATCCACGAGGTCGGCCGGCACGCAGAGCGCGTCGACGTCCGAGAGGCGGGCCGTCCAGGCCACCGCGCGCTTGATGAACGTGCGGTAGCTGAGGTGGGAGTAGGTGGCGGGATTACCGCCCTGGAGGAAGACCGCGGCCCGATGCTTGCCAGAATCGTGCAGCCAGGCCTGAGGCTGGATGTCGTAGATCGAGGCCCGCGTCTCGTCGGCGACGATGTTCTTGCGGTTCGTCGAAACCTTGGAGGTGAACGAAGCGGCGAGGACCTCGATCCTGTCGGTCAGCGCCAGGTCGAACACCGTGTCATCAAGCAGGTCGAACGTGGAGGCATCCTTGAGCACCGGATGGGCGCCAGTGCGGATGTTCAGCATCATCAGATTGCGGAACTTGCGGCTCTCAGCCGTCCATCCGCCGCCGAAGACATTGCGGCCCCACTCCGTGTCGCCGCCGGCGATGCCGCCTTGGACCGAAACCACGCCCTTGCCGGCGGCCGCATGGGCGGCGACGGCGTCCTGAGCGGACTTGGGCAGCGCCTTGAAGGCCGAGGCGTGCAGCACGATGACGTCATGACCGGACTTTCCGGGAAGTTCAGCGGGCGTCGCCGCGAAGGCCCTGGCCGCCGAGGTCGCCTCCAGCGACTTGACCAGCGGGCCCGAGACGGCCGGATTGTCGCTGACGACAAGCACTTGGACGGGAGCGGCACTGAGGACGGCGGCCAGGAAGGCCGGCGCAAGAAAACGGACTAAGCGGGAAGGCATGCCTTAAAATTGGACCATTCCACCCCACCCTCAATCCCCGACTTCATCCCTCAGCGCAACCCTACCCCTCTCAAACGCACATCGCCTCTCAGGAGGCGCGTCCGGATGACCGCAGGACCCTGAATTGCGAGGGCGCGTGCCCGGTGCTCCGTTTGAAGGCGGCCGCGAAACTGTTGCCGTTGGCGAAACCCACCTGCCGGGCCAACGCCTCCAGCTTGATGTCCGACTCCCCGACCAGCCGGGTGGCCTGCTGGATGCGAAGGTGCGTCAGGTGATTCATGGGCGTCCGGCCGATCTCCTTCAGACAGAGACGCCTCAGATATTCGAAGCTCAGGCCGGCGGCGCTGGCTAGCGTCCGCATGTCCCAAGGATCGGCCAGGCGCGACTGCACAAGGTCCCAGAGCCGCATCAGACGTTCATCCCCACGGAAACTCCCGGCAAACCCGCCTACATAGTCGTAGACGAGCTCCAGCCACTGATGGACACGGCGCGAGGACCCGGCTCCCGCGGCCTCGGCCATCAGACCTTCGACCGCCGCGCGGAAGGGTCCGGGATCGAACTCTGCAAGCACCGGCGAACCCGCACGGAAGATCGTGTTGGAGCGGATGCCTCCCGAAAAACGCACCCAGGCGAACTCCCAGCGCTTGCCACGCCCCATGCGGAAACGGTTGCGCAACCCTGCGGGCAGCAGGCATGCGTGACCCGGGGGCAACGCGCGCCAGCGCCCGTCGACCTGCACCTGGCCCTGTCCGCCCAGCCCCACCATGAAGAACGCGCCGCTCTGACGGTCCCGGATGACCTCATAGGGAGGCAGCATCTCGGCCAAGCCCAGGTGGGCGATTTCGAAGAGGGCCAGCTCACGGCAGGGCACCCCGGCGCGCATCCAGGGCCGTGAATCGGCCGACACGTCGGCCACGACCGCACGACGCCTTGAACGCCGATTCTCGATGTCCGTTTCAAGGTGACGGACTTGCGTCTCGCTGTGGGGTTTTGGTTCGCTCTTCGCGGCCACGGGACTTTGCATAGCCGCCTGTCCGACGCTGGCAACCCCCGGCTAGGCGAGCTTTCCAACCCACCCTCACAATGCCCAACCCCTGGACCGGAAAAGGTAACCCTTACACGCGCGGGGAGATGCTGGAGCGCCTGCGTGCGACCAAGTCAGCCGGCCGGCCGATCATCGCCGCCGGAGCGGGCACCGGCATCTCGGCCAAGTTCATCGAAAAAGGCGGCGCCGACCTCGTCATCGTCTACAATTCCGGCCGCTTCCGCATGGCCGGCCACGGGTCGACCGCGGGCATGATGGCCTACGGCGATGCCAACGCCGTCGCCATGGAGATCGGCGAATACGAGGTGCTGCCCGTCGTGGAGGAGATCCCCGTCATCTGCGGCGTGCACTGCACCGACCCCCGCCGCCGCATGTGGCACTGGCTGGGTAAGGTGAAGGACATGGGCTTCTCCGGCATCAACAACTTCCCCACGCACACCATCGTCGACGGCAAGTTCCGCCAGGTCCTCGAGGAGACCGGCATGAGCGTGAAGAAGGAGTTCGAAACCGTTGCCCTCGCCCGACGCATGGGCCTGTTCACCATCGTCTACGTCGGCTCGCCCGCCGAGTCCAAGGCCATGGCCGAGGCCGGCGCCGACGTCATCATCGCGCACGTGGGCACCACGGTCGGCGGCTCGATTGGCGTGACCAACGCCACCATGACCCTGCCGGACGCCGCCAAGGCCACCCAGGAAATCATCAACGCTGCCAAGGGCGCGCGTAACGACCTCATCTTCCTCAGCCACGGCGGACCGATCAACACGCCGGATGACGCCGCCTTCATCAATGAGCACACGGACTGCGACGGCTTCGTCGGCGCCTCGAGCCTCGAGCGGATGGCGGTGGAGCAGTCGCTCACCGACCTCACGAGGCGCTTCAAGCAGATCCCGGTGAAGCGGAAGTTCTTCTGAGCCCATGGCGACAATCGCGGTCCTCGGCACGCTCGACTCGAAAGGCGAGGAGCACGCGTTTGTCGCGGCCCTCATCACCAGACAGGGCCATCGGCCGCTGCTGATCGACGTCGGCACCGGGGCGCCGCCTTCGGTGAAGCCCGACGTGACCCGGGAGGTGGTCGCGGCCGCGGCCGGCATCGACCTCGCGGCGCTCATCGCCCGCCAGGACCGCGGCGAATGCGTCGTCGCCATGACCAAGGCCGCGCCGGTCATGCTCGCCAAGCTGGCCGCCGAAGGGCGCATCCAGGGCGTCGTCTCGCTCGGCGGAGGCGGAGGTACGGCCATCGCCACCGCCGCCATGCGCGCCCTGCCCCTCGGCTTTCCCAAGCTGATGGTCTCGACCTTGGCCGCCGGCAACGTGGCGCCCTACCTCGGCACCAAGGACATCACGATGATGCCGAGCATCGCCGACGTCGCCGGACTGAACCGACTTTCCAAGGTCATCTTCACCCGCGCCGCCGGCGCCATCTGCGGGATGGTCGAAGCGGAACCCGAAACCGCGTCCAACCGTCCGCTGGTGGTCGCGAGCCAGTTCGGCAACACGACCGCCTGCGTCACGGAAGCAAAGAAGCTCCTCGAGGCCGCCGGCTTCGAAGTGCTCGTCTTCGCGGCCACCGGCACTGGCGGGCGCATCATGGAATCCGTCATCGAGAGCGGCTTGACCGCCGGCGTGCTCGACGTCACCACCACCGAGTGGGCGGACGAACTTGTCGGCGGGGTCCTCAACGCAGGACCTGAGCGCATGGACGCCGCGGCCAAGGCCAAGGTGCCAACGGTCATCGCGCCCGGCTGCCTGGACATGGTGAACTTCGGCGAGCTGGCCTCCGTGCCGGCGAAGTTCAGGGGACGCAATTTCTACGTGCACAACCCGCAGGTGACCCTGATGCGCACGACCAAGGAGGAATGCGCCGAACTTGGTCGCATCATCGCGGCCAAGGCCGAGGCCTGCACAGCGGGCGCCACCGTGCTCATCCCGCGCAAGGCCATCAGCGTGATCTCCGCACCCGGAAAGCCCTTCCATGATGCGGCCGCGGACGAGGCCCTGTTCGGAGCCGTTCGTGACGGCTGCAAGCGGACCCCCGTCAAGGAGTTCGACCTTGAGATCAATGACCCGGCCTTCGCCCGGGCGTGCGCCGAAGAGCTGATCAGGCTCATCAGCCGCCGATTGTAAGAGAGAGACTGGACCCGGTCGCCGCATGGTGGCCGCAAGGTAGGGGCACGACGACGCACGTGCCCCTGGGCGTGGCGTAACCCCGCCTCAGGCGAACGCGAGGCCCTCCCAAGGACCCGTCAGACTTAGGAAGACGTGAGCGCCGTGACCTCCGCGCGCACCTTCTCGGCGAGCGCGGTGGACAGGTAGCGTTCGCTGGGCGAGCAGGCGATCGTGACGATGCGCTTGCCGGCGAACTCCGGACGCTTGGCCAGCTGGATGGCGGCCCAGATGTTGGCGCCCGAGGAGATGCCGACCGCGAGGCCTTCGCGCACGGAGACATCCTGCGCGGTGGCGAAGGCGTCCTCATTGCTAACCTGAATCACGTCGTCGACGAGCGAAAGGTCGCAGTTCTTGGGCACGAAGCCTGCGCCGATGCCCTGGATCTTGTGGGGAGCGGGCTGCACGGGCTGGGAGGAGCGGGTCTGGGTGATGACAGGGCTGGCAGAGGGCTCGACGGCGACGGCCTTGAAGTGCGGATTACGGCTCTTGATGACGGAAGCGACGCCAGTGATGGTGCCTCCCGTGCCGACGCCGGAGACGATCATGTCGACCTTGCCGGCGGTGTCATTCCAGATCTCCTCGGCGGTAGTGCGGCGGTGGACCTCGGGATTAGCGGGATTGTCGAACTGCATCGGCATGTAAGCCGCGCCCTTCGATTCGTCGCGGATCTGCGTGGCACGCTCGATGGCACCGCGCATGCCCTTGGCACCGGGAGTCAGGACGATTTCAGCGCCGAGCAGACGGAGCAGCACGCGACGCTCGATCGACATCGTCTCGGGCATGGTCAGGATGCAACGGTAGCCGCGAGCGGCGGCCACGAAAGCCAGGGCGATGCCCGTGTTGCCGGAAGTGGGCTCGACGATCGTGCCTCCGGGCTTAAGGTGACCGTCACGCTCGGCGGCATCGACCATCGCACGACCGATGCGGTCCTTGACGCTCGAGAGCGGGTTGAAGAACTCCATCTTCACCAGCACCTCGGCCTTGAGGCCCTCGGTGACACGATTGAGGCGGACGAGCGGGGTGCGACCGATGGTGTCAAGGATGCTGTTGTAGACGGGCATGGCTTAATGATGATTAGATTAGTAATGATGGAATGTATAACTCCGTGCTTTTCAAGAAAAACCCGGGGCACCAGGTCATCAAAGAGCCTCAACGCCTCCTAGGTGGCGGAGGGTCGGTGGGCCTGGACGTCTCCTTGAGACGAAAGACGATACGAGCCTGAGTAAGATCGGAGGGGCTCATCTCGATCTTCACGCGATCGCCCGGATTGATGCGGATGAAGTTCTTGCGAAGGCGTCCGGAAATCCTGCCCAGAACCACGTGTTTGTTGGGAAGCTCGATGCGGAACATGGTTCCAGGGAGCACCTGGAGGATTTTGCCTTCGAGTTCGATTACGGGTTCTTCAGCCATTCGGTGCATCGAAGTAGGGAGGCAGGGTTGCGGGAGTCAATCACCCTTCGGTCGACCTGACAGCTCTTGCCAAGCACGTGAGCGCAGGGATTCTCCCCCTATGTCGGCAGGTGATGAAAAAGACGGCTCAAAGGGGCTCCCCTGCCCCTTCGAGAAATTGCGCCCCTCACAGCTGGTCAGGGACGACACCTTTTTCATGTCCCTGGCCTTCAACCTGGCCGTGGACGCCTGGCGCATCGACGAGGTGCCGATCGGGGCGGTGATCGTGAGGGCCGGAGAAGTCATCGCAGCCGCGCACAATGAGGTCGAGCGCGCCAAGGACCCGACGGCCCACGCGGAAATGCTGGCCATCACCCAAGCCGCTCGTAAGGTCGGGGACTGGCGGCTGAACGAGTGTGAACTCTACGTGACCAAGGAGCCCTGCCCCATGTGCGCCGGAGCCTCGATCATGAGCCGGCTCGGAAGGGTCGTCCATGGCTGGGGCGACCCCAAGATGGGCTGCATGGGCGGGGCGTTCGCCCTCCATGAGCTACCCGGCCTCAACCACCGCGTCACCGTGGTCGGAGGGGTTCTGGAAGGACCCTGCCGCGACATCCTTCGTGCCTATTTCGAGCTCAAGCGGGGCAACGATAACCTCGGCACGGCTTGACCCGGACTGCATTTCGGCATCGTTCAAACTCCATGCTTCGTCGTGACTTCATCACTGGCACTGCCGCCGCAGCGGCTTTCGCCATGACGTCACGCCTCGACGCCAAATTTTCCACCATGAGCTACACCCTCGCGCCCCTGCCCTACGCCCACAACGCCCTCGAGCCTCACATCGACCAGATGACGATGGAGATCCATCACGGCAAGCATCACAACGCTTACGTGACCAACCTCAACGCCGCGCTCGCCAAGGAAGCCAGCTTCGCCGCCACGGCCGACGTCAACGCGCTCATCGCCGACCTCTCCAAGGTGCCCGAGTCCATCCGGACCGCCGTCCGTAACAACGCCGGCGGCCACGCCAACCACACCTTCTTCTGGAACATCCTCTCCCCGAACGGCGGCGGCGAACCCGTCGGCACCCTCGGTGAAGCCATCCAGAAGGCCTTCGGTGGTCTCGAAGGCGAGAAGGGCCTCAAGGCCGCCTTCAAGACCGCGGCGACCACCCGCTTCGGCTCCGGCTGGGCCTGGCTCGTCGTCAAAGCCGACAAGTCCATCGCGGTGACCTCCACGCCGAACCAGGACAGCCCCCTCATGAAGGGCGTCGCCGACGTGAACGGCACCCCGGTGCTCGCCCTCGACGTCTGGGAACACGCCTACTACCTCAAGTACCAGAACCGCCGCCCCGACTACGTGGACGCCTTCTGGAAGGTCGTCGACTGGAAGAAGGCCAACGAGATCTACGTCAAGGCCATCGCCTGAGGCGTCTCGCCATATCGGTCTTAAGAAGCGGCCCCTCGGCCGCTTCTTAGTTTGGCACCTCCGTCGAGGTATGCTGTCCTACCCTTACCCCGATGCGCTTCCTCACGCTCTTGCTCCTGGCCTTGGCGACCACCGCCGGCGCCGCCGAAACCGTCCTGCCCCTCTGGCCCGAAGGCGTCCCGGGCAAACGCGTCGCTCCGTCCAAGACGGTGCTCGAGCGCATCGGTCCGAAAGGCAACCAGCCGGGACGCGAGACGTTCATCAACGAGCCTTCGATCACGGTCTACCCGGCTGCCAACCCGAACGGCGCCGCGGTCATCGTCTGTCCGGGCGGCGGCTACTGGTTCCTCTCGACCAAGAATGAAGGCTCCGGCGTCTGCGAATGGCTTAACCGCATCGGCGTCACGGCCGTGCTCCTGCGCTACCGCACCCCGACCGCGGACGAGACCCTGCCGCATGATTTTCCCGTCCAGGACCTGCAGCGCTCGCTCGGCCTCGTCCGCGCCCACGCGAAGGAATGGAACGTCGACCCCAAGCGCGTCGGCGTGATCGGCTTCTCCGCCGGCGCCAACCTCGTCGGCCACGCCTCCTGGGACCGCACGCCCCGCACCTACGAACAGAAGCCCGGCGTGGACGACCCGCGCGGCCCGGACTTCACGATCTTCGTCTACGGCGGCGGTTTCCTCGAGAAGGAGGACAAGACCAAGTTCCGCGAGGGCTTCAGCGTCCCGGCCGACGCCCCGCCCTGCTTCTTCGTGGTCGCGCACAACGACGGCGCCAATCCGATCGAAGCCGCCCGCCTCTACCTCGAATACAAGCGCCAGAACCTTCCGGCCGAGATCCACGTCTACTCCAAGGGCGGCCACGGCTTCGGCACGCGCCTGACGAAGTTCCCGGTCGACGCCTGGACCAACGTCGCCGCCGAATGGATGGGCGCCGAAGGCTTCCTGAAGGCCGCCAAATAAGACGATGCGATCCTTGCTCATCCTCGCGCTCCTGCTGGCCGCCTCGCCGGCCTTGCCGCAGGCCGACGCCCCCAAGCCGGTCAAGGTGTTCATTCTCCTGGGCCAATCCAACATGGTCGGCCTCGGCAAGGTCACCGGCCCGGCCGGCTCTCTGGAACATGCGGTCAAGACGAAGAAGCTCTACCCTTACCTGGTAGATGCGCAGGGCGCCTGGAAAGCCCGCGAGGACGTCCGTCACGTGCGCGTGATGGTCGGTCGCAACGGCGCCATGCAGATCTTCAACGACGAATGGCTGAAGGTCAGCGGCCGCACGCTCGGCCCCGAGCTCGGCATCGGACACGCCCTGGGCGACGCCGTTCCGGAGACCGTGATGCTGCTCAAGAGCTGCATCGGTAACCGCAGCTTGGGATGGGACCTGCTCCCGCCCGGCAGCGGGCGTACTCTGCTCGAAGGCAAGGTCCATGCGGCCTACAAGGAAAAGCCCGACGTCTGGCCGGCCGACCCGATGAAAGGCGTCGAAACGCCTCCCCCCGCGGCCTGGCTCGATAAGAAGGGTAAGCCCATCGAATGGTACGCTGGGAAACAATATGACGACGACGTGGCCAACGCGAAGAAGATCCTGGCGGAGTTCCCTAAGCACTGCCCTGGAGCGCAAAGCTACGAGGTAGCGGGCTTCTTCTTCTGGCAGGGTGAGAAGGACGGCGGCAGCGCCGGGCACGCCGCCGCCTACGAGGTCAACCTCGTCCGCTTCATCAAGCAGCTGCGCAAGGATTTCGAGGCCCCGCAGGCCAAGTTCGTCCTCGCGACGCTGGGCGAAGCCACGAAAGGATCCTCCGGCAACGGCGGCCGTATCCTCGACGCCCAACTGGCGGTCGACGGCGCTTACGGCAAATACCCTGAATTCAAAGGCAACGTCGCGACGGTATACGCGCACCCGCTATCCAAAGGGGGCTCGGGCAACAGCCACTACAACGGCAACGCCGAGACCTACATGGACGTGGGCGAGGCAATGGGCCGGGCCATGGTCGGACTTCTCAAGGAATGACCAGAGGGCGCCGCGTCGCCTGAAGCCGCCCACCACGCCACCGATCCGACGAAGCGCCGCGTGAACGACAGGCTCAGGCGCCGCCGCGGCGGATCTCGGAGCCTTCGAAACGGATTGAGACGCGCCAGACCTTCTTGACGCGCGTGATCACCTTGCCGGTACCGGCGACGATGGTCTCGGGGATCTCGATGCGGTGCTGGTCGACCACGGCGTGGAAGCCGCGCTCGGAGAAGATGTCGATGAACATCGAGATCGCGAGCGGGTCGTCGAAGACCGGGGTCTCGATGTTGACGTGCGCCTGGCCGGAGATCGCGTGGGCGCGGATGATTGTCAGGAACTTCGTCTGTATCAGGTCGACGACCGCCTGAAAGATGACTGTGTTGCGCTCGGCGTAGTCATCGAGCCGGCGCACGAGGTCCTGGCGAGCATGCTGGACGATCTGCGAGGCCAGCGGGATGGGCGAGATGAGGTCGTGGCTCTCCTCGGACAGCTCGAGCGAGCTCTGATACTGCAGCTCCTTGATGATGCGCGCCTGCACCTCGGGCAGTGTGCCCTGGGCATTGATGAAGTGGTAGTGGAAGATATTCCGCAGCGACTGGAGCGGCTCATAGGTGCGCTCCTTGAAGACCCGGTAGCGGTTGCGGGCCGCCTCCTCGCTGAGGTCCGTCTTGCGCACTTCGAAGGGCGGCGGAAGGCCCTCGCGGACGGCCTTCTCGTTGGCCTCGAGCGCCTCCCGTCCACGCTTGATTTGACGACGGACCGATTCGTTCTCGTCGACGAAGAGGACGAGGATGTGGAAGTGCGGCTTGGGGAACCGGGTGGACTCCGGCGTGCCGCGGAACTCCTGCCGCAGGTCGTTGAGACGGGCGAAGAGATGCTTGAGGCACTCCACCTGGACCATCGAGCGCGGGAAGCCGTCGACGACGGCACCGCTGACATACTGAGGCTCGAGCAGCTTGCGGAACAGCAGCTCGACCACCTCGCGGTCGCCGACCAGCATGCCGGCATCGATGCGCTTGCGGGCCTCGGGACTGGAGAGCAGGTCGCTGATCACGATCGGACGGGCGTCGTAATCGCGATACTGCAGGATGAACTCCGTGTTCGTCCCCTTGCCCGCGCCCGGGGCGCCGTTGAGCCAGAAGATCTCCCGCGGGAAGGAGAGCTTGGACCGGCCGAACTCCTTCTCCAGGCTGGACCAGACGGCGTCGAAAATGATCTGGCCGTCCTTGACCTCCAGGTCGCTCACCCCGTTGCCGGAGGGTCTGGATTGGGGTTCGCTCATGCGGGTCGAAGGGCGGAGGGATAACCCCACCCCTCCCCCCGTGCGAGGCGAAAAACCGTCTAACGCCGCTCAGAACCAGTCGTTTGGATGGTTTCTGACCCGGGTCTGACCGTCGGGATGCCCGGAGCGTCGGACCGGCTGCGTCGGAACTGGAAGCGGTTGATGTCCTGCATCGAAATCTGGTCGAGGGACTTCGCCGCACGGTCGGCGAGCTTGGGCGCGCGAGCAATCGTGTCGATGGCCTCGGTCATGCGCGGGCTCTCGCGATTGTCGAATCCCGTGACCGTGGCCACGGCGCCGGACAACGGGGAGGCCTCCCTCTCATAGGCCTTGACGGTGATTGTGTTCCTCGGGCGCACTTCCGCGCCGAGGTCATCGCGCAGCTCGATCTCGGCCTTCGGACGGCCGAAGGTGTCGAAACGACCGTGCCACGATTCGAGCGTCAGAAGTTCGGAACGGGAATAGCGGGGGTCCATGTCGATCGCGGCCTTCGAGGTGCCGAACTTGCGCGAGGTCAGGTCATTGGACTTGCCGACGGAGCGGAGCGCGGAGTCGGGATCGACGCCGGGGTCGACCTTCTTCACGCCTTGCCCCTGCATGGCGAAGGGCAGCTTGCGGCCGTCGGAAGTGACCATGCCGCGCGGACCCTCGACCGGGACGGGAGCGGGCGCGGCCACCTTGCCTCCGGACGGAGCCGCGGGGGCGGCGACAGGAGCCTGACCGTCGCCGCGGAGTTTCATGGGAGGCGCCGGGACATTGCCGCCCACCGGCCGACCCTGGGCGTCGTAGTGAATCACCTGCTTGCCCTCCACCCCGCCTTCGGTCGTGACCGTGAAGCCGGAAGTGACCGGCCTGGCCGGCTCGGGCGCGCCCCGGACGGACGAGGCCGCCAGCAGGGCGATTATGAGGGCGTGTCGAGTCACGCCCTCAGGTTGGGGGAAGAAACCCCCGGGCTCAACACCGCGCTTCAGCCCCTAGGCGGTTCCGGCCTGACCTTCCAGATCTTCGATGCGTAGTCACGGATCGAGCGGTCAGAGGAGAACTTGGCGCAGCGGGCCACGTTGCGTATGGCCATGGCGGCCCAACGGCGGCGGTCCATAAAGGCGCATTCCGCCCTGCCCTGGGCCTCGACGTAGCTGCGGAAGTCGGCGAGCACCAGGAAGGGATCACCCCCTTCGGTCAGGGAATCCACGACCGGGGAGAGCAGTTCCGGCCTGCCGGGCGTGAAGGTGTCGGACTCCAGCCACTCGAGCAGCGAGGCCAGCTCAGGATCTCCCTTGAGCACCGCTCCCGGATCATAGCCGCGTGACCATAGATCGGACACGTCCTCGACCTCGAGGCCGAAGATGAAGATGTTGTCGTCGCCCACCTCCTCACGGATCTCCACGTTGGCGCCGTCCAGCGTCCCGATTGTGACCGCGCCGTTCAGCGCCAGCTTCATGTTGCCCGTGCCGGAGGCCTCCTTGCCGGCGGTGGAGATCTGCTCCGAAAGGTCCGCGGCGGGAATGATGCGCTCCGCAAGGGAGACGCGGTAGTCTGGCAGGAAGACGACCTTGAGCAGCCCGCGGACCCGGGAATCGGAATTGATGACGTCGCCCACGCGGTTGATGGCATGGATGATCTCCTTGGCCAAGGCGTAACCCGGAGCGGCCTTGGCGCCGAAGACGCAGACGCGGGGCGTGAATGACCCCGAGGGATTGTTCAGGATCCTCCGGTACAGATGCAGGATGTGGAGCAGGTTGAGGTGCTGCCGCTTGTATTCGTGCAATCGCTTGATCTGGACGTCGAACATGGCCTCCGGAGAGACCTCGACCCCGGTCAGGTTGCGGATGGTCTCGATCAGACGCACTTTGTTGGCGTGCTTGACCGCCATGAACCGGTCCTGGAAGGAGGGCCTGTCGGCGAGCGCATCGAGCTTCGCCAGACGACCGAGGTCGGCCTCCCAGCCCGGCCCCACGGCCTCGTCGCAAAGCGCGGAAAGCCCGGGGTTGCAGCCTCGCATCCAACGGCGCGGCGTGACCCCGTTGGTGACGTTCACAAACTTGTCAGGCCAGAGAGCGTCGAAGCCGGGGAAGAGCGTGGCCCTCAGCAGCCGGGTATGGAGCTCGGCCACGCCGTTGACCTTGTGCGAACCCACGACGGCGAGATGGGCCATGCGGACGCGCTTGGGGTGCCCCTCCTTGATGACGGAAAGCTCGGACAGAGCCTGCTTGTCACCGGGCCAGCGGGCGGCGACGTCCTCGAGGTGACGCCGATTGACTTCGTAGATGATCTCGAGGTGCCGGGGGAGGACCTTCTCGAACAGCGGCACGCTCCAGGTCTCCAGCGCCTCGGGAAGCAAGGTGTGATTGGTGTAGCTGAAGACCCGGCGGCAGATGCCCCAGGCCTCGTCCCAGCCCAGACGTTCGACGTCGACCAGCAACCGCATGAGTTCGGCGACCGCCACCGCGGGGTGGGTGTCGTTGAGCTGCACCGCGGCCTTGTCGGGTAGTGAGGAGAAGTCGGAGTTGGTACGCCGATGACGACGTAGGACGTCCTGTAACGAGCAGGATACGAAGAAGATCTGCTGGACCAGCCGCAGCTCCTTGCCGCTCTCCGTGCTGTCATTGGGATAAAGCACCTTGGAGACGGTCTCGCTGGAGGTGCGGTCGCGGACGGCCTCGACATAGCCGCCCCGGTCGAAGGCGCGGAAATCGAATTCCGTCGCCGCCTTGGACTCCCAGAGGCGCAGGAAGTTGACCGTTCCTGCGCCGAAGCCCGCCACAGGGATGTCCCAGGGCACGCCCACAAGGTCGCGCGTTCCCACGAGCGTCGCGCGATGATTGCCGCGGTCGTCGACGCCGTGCCCGACCTTTCCGTAGAGCGGAACGGTCACGCGGAAGTTCGGGCGTCGTATCAGCCAAGGATTGTTGGTGGCGAGCCAGTTGTCCGCCACCTCGACCTGACGTCCGTGGTCGAAGGTCTGACGGAACAGGCCGAACTCATAATGGATGCCGTAGCCGATCGCGGGCAGGTCCAGCGACGCCATCGAATCCAGGAAGCATGCGGCCAGACGGCCAAGGCCTCCGTTGCCGAGGCCCATGTCAGCCTCCTCATCGGTCACCTGCTCCAGATCCTGTCCCAGCGCGGCCAAGGCCCGTGCGGCGACGTCCCTCAGCCCGGTGTTCACCAGATTATTGGTGAGCACGCGTCCCATCAGGTATTCGAGCGAAAGATAGTAGACGCGACGGACATTGCGCGACGCGTGTCGGGCCTGCGTGTCGATGTAATCCTCGAGGATGCGGTCCCGGACCGCCATGCAGGTCGCCATCCACCAGTCGCTGCGGGTGGCCGTGCCCGGATCCCGCACGAAGGTGCTCTTGAGATGACGCAGGACCGCCTCCTTGAACGCCCGGACCTCCGCCGTGCCGGCCGGCTTGGCGGGCCTGTCGACGGACTTAGCCTTGCGCGCCTTGGCGGCAGGGTTCTTGACTGCCTTGCGAGACGATGAGGAGGACTTCCTAGCGGCCTTCTTGTTCTTGGGCATGGTCGTCATGGAAAACACCCCAGAACAAGCCGCAAGCGAGCCAAAACGCTTCAGCCCTGCGCCAAGGCCCGGAGCCTGCTCAAATCCAGCTTGCCCGTGCCCAATACGGGCACCGCGGGCACTTTCTTGAACACCTTGGGAATCCAGAGGTTGGCCAGGCCCTCCCGGCCGAGCGCCTCCCGGACCGCATCGACGTCCAGCTCGCACGCATGGAGCACGACGAGCTGCTCGCCCTTGACGGGATCGGAAGAGGCGGAGACGGCGAACGCGGGGCCGGCCGACTCGTCTGGTTTAAGCACACGTCGGAGAGCATCCTCGACCGTGCCATGCGGGACCATCTCGCCGCCGATCTTGGAGAACCTCGAAAGGCGGCCGGCCAGGAAAAGGAACCCGTGCTCATCCATGCGGGCCAGGTCACCGGTGCGATACCATCCGTCGCTGAAGGCCTCGGCGGTCCGCCGAGGATCGCCCAGGTAGCCGCCGAACACGTTCGGTGCACGCACTTCGAGCAGCCCCGTGCCGCCGGGTTCGACTTCGGAGCCGTCCTCGGGAGAGACGATGCGCACGGCCACGCCGATCACCGGCCGTCCGACCGACCCCGTGACGCAGCCGGTCCAGAGACCGCTGGGGGCGCCGGGGTCGGGACGGTCGGGCACGTTGACCGAGAGCACCGGGCTCGTCTCCGTGATGCCATACCCCTCCAGCATGCGCACATCGAGCTGGTCGCGGAAGGCGTCGACCAGGTCCTGGGGACACTTCTCCGCGCCGACCACGGCCCATTCGAGGCTGGCGAAATCCTCCTTGGTGCCACGACGGAGGTAAGGCCTCAGGAAGGTGGGGGTGCCCACGACGACGGTGACTTTCTCCTCCCTGATCGCGCGCACGGCCGCGGCGGAATCGAGGGGCGAGGGAAGCGTCACGAGCCGGACGGGACAGGACAGCGCGTACCAGACGCCCACGGTGAAACCGAAGCTGTGGAAGACGGGCAGGCTGCTCAGCAGCACGGCGTCCTCGGGAAGGATGTCGGCGTCCTCGATCTGACGCATGTTGGCCAGGAGGTTGCGGTGGGAAAGGGCCACGCCCTTGGGCTCTCCCGAGCTGCCGCTGGTGAACAGCAGCGCCGCCTCGTCGTCTCCGCCGCGCGAGGATACGCCCAGCAGCGCGGGAACCCACGCCGCCGGAGCCAGACGAATCACCGCGACCTTGAGCGCCAGTCGCCAACGCGGGACCGACTTCAGCAGCTCACCCACGTCGCAGACCCGGTCTCCCCAGGGGAAGTCAGGCGACTTCTCAGCGACCTTGGCGCGGAAGGCCTCCGCCGTGACCAGCAGTTCGGCGCCGGCCCGACGGAGGCAGGACGCGGCCTGCTCCCTGCCCAGCGTGAAGTTGAGGTTCACCGGGACCTTGCCCGCCATCAGGCAGCCAAGGTTGGCCACGGCGGCGCCGATTCCGGGCGGCAGCACGACGGCGACACGGTCCGAGGCCGTCGCGAATCTGAGGTGGCGCGCGGTCTCGGAGGCCAGCGCCAGCAGCAGCGCCCCGGAAAGCTCCCTGCGTTGCGCCGTGCGATCGACGACCACGACGCGTCCCGCGCGAGCGGCCAGGCCGCGTACGACCTCGCGGGCCAGGCTTCCGTCCAAGGAGGGTCGCAGCGCGAAGGCCTCGGATGAAAGTTCGAGCAGACGGAGGCGCGTCCGGAGGTGCTCCTCGACCGGGTAGGGGCGCCCGACCACCAACGAGACCGGCCGCGGGAAATGCTTGGGTCGCTTCCAGAAGAACTTGCCGCCGCTGAAGCTGAAGACCGAGCCCCACAGCCCGTCGACGGCCATCGGCAGGATGGGCACGCCCGCGCGACGGGCGATCAGCTCGAACCCCCGGCGGAGTTCCTGGACGCCGCCGTTGCGCGTCACGTGCCCCTCGGGAAAAATGCAGACCAGTTCGCCCGCCCTGAGAGCGTCCGCGGCCCGCTGCACGGCCTCCTTGGCCTTGTCGCCCGCCACCGGAATTGTGCCCATCATCCTCATGATGCGGCGCATCACCGGCACGCGCTCAAACCCCTCCCAGGAAAGGAATCTCACCGGACGGTCGAGGGCCACGCCGATGATGACGACGTCGACGTAGGAGACGTGGTTGCAGACCACGAGCGCCCCGCCCTGCGCCGGCACGTTCTCAAGCCCCGCGACTTTGAGACGATAGAGGGCCTTCGTGAACATCCAGCAGAGTGTGCGGACGGCGCAGTAGCCGGGGCCCATGGTCGGATGTCGGCCCGGCAGGCGGACAAGGAGGAGCACCAGGAAAGCCATCAACGTCAGCAGGACGAGCCCGGCGGCCGAGAGGGCAAGCGCGGCCAGGCAACGTCCGAGCAGGTCGAGGGCGTTCACGGATCCAAGATGCCCCCGGGCCGCGACGGGGCAAGCGAGTCCTTAAGGATTGAAAACCCCGTCGCGGCGGATGCCCTTGTGCCCGCCCCATGCGCGACTACGTCCTGCGACGTCTGCTGCTGGTCCCACTGACCTTCGTGGGCATCACCTTCGTGACCTTCTGCTTCACGCGGCTCGTTCCCGGCGGCCCCATCGAACGGGCCATGGCGGAACGCCAGCAGGCGGACCGGAAGCGCAGCGCGACCGGCGCAAGGCCGAACGGTCCCGCTTCACCCGAGGAACTCGACAATCTCCGCCGCCGCTACGGCTTCGACCGTCCTCTCATCGAAGCCTACGCCGTCTGGCTGGGCGCATGGCCGGGCCCGTCCGACTGGATCGTGACGCGACTGGAGGCAAAGTCGTCATCCGCCACCGTGGAAGTGCGCGACCGCGCCTCGCCCGGGGGCGTGCGCAAGCTCGAGGTCAGGGCCGAGGGGACCTTGCTCAAGGTCTCGACGACGGAAGGCGGCACGGCGTCCGGCTGGGTGGCGGAGGACGCGCCGTTGCCTGACGACCCGTCCAAGGATCGGCGCGTGCTCGTGCACCGTCCCGCCTTCCAAGGCGTGCTCCAGTTGGAGCTGGGCGATTCCGCCGTGAGCGACCGCCCGGTGTGGGAGGAAGTCGTCTCACGCATCCCGCTCTCCGCGTGGTTCGGCCTCCTCTCCATCGTGCTGGCCTACGGCGTGTCGCTGCCCCTGGGGGTGGCCAAGGCCCTGCGCAAGGACGGCGCCTTCGACCGCCTCTCGACCTTCGCCCTTTTCATCCTCTACGCCATCCCCGTCGTCGCGCTGGCCGTGGTGTTGCGCAACACCCTGGCCTATGGCATGGGATGGTTCCCGAGCAAAGGGTTCGACTGGGAGCGGCTCGACTGGGCCGGGCGCCTCCACCACACCGCCCTGCCCTTGGCCTGCATGACCATCGGTTCCTTCACGGCGCTCACGCTCTTCACCCGCAACAGCCTGCTCGACAACCTCGCCGCGGATTACGTGCGCACCGCCCGCGCCAAAGGGCTGGGCTGGAGCCGGGTGGTCGGCGTCCACGCCCTGCGGAACTCCCTCATCCCCCTCGCGGCCACCGTGGGCGGCAACCTCGGCTTCTTCCTGACCGGATCCTTCATCATCGAGGTCACCTTCGGCATACCGGGCATCGGCCTGCTCGGCTATGACGCGATGGTGCACCGCGACTTTCCGGTCTTCCTCGGCCTGCTCACCCTGTCCAGCTTGGCGATGCTCATCGGCAACATCGTCTCCGACCTCTGCGTGGCGGCCGCCGACCCCCGCATCCGGTTCGACCGCGAACGATGAGCCTGATCGACCCGCTCACCCGTCGCCGACTCGAGCGCTTCCGCGCCTCCCGGGGCGCATGGTGGTCCTTGCTCGCGCTGAGCGCGCTCTGCGTCATGGCGGCGCTGGGCCCGCTGCTCGTCGGCAACCGCGCCCTCGTGGTCAGCACCGAACGCGGACTCAGATTCCCCGCGGTCGCCGGCTTCATCGCCTCGGATGAATTCGGAATGGAGGGCAAGCGGGAGCCTGACTACCGGCTGCTCTCGGAGAAGCTGAGCCGCGAGGGGCGAGGCTGGGCGCTGATGCCACTGGTGCCCTTCTCGCCCGAACAAGTGTGCGAAGTGCAGCCACGCGCCTTCCTGTCCGAAGACGGGCGCTGGTCGGATCCCAGGGGGCCGATCACCGAAGGACGCATCTTCACGCTGGCATCCGACGGTTCCCGCGCACGCTCGTGGTACGTCGTAGACGGACGGCTACACGGCGAAGCCAGACTGACGGAGGGCGGAGCGACCGTCGCGCGGGCCAAGTTCGCCGAGGGGCGTTTCATTTCTTCCAAATCCGGAAATGAAAAGGATTGGACGCCCGGAGGCGACGTCAGGACCCAGGTGCCGTCGCCCTGTCCGCCCGGACTGGACGGACACTGGCTTGGCACCGATGAATCCGGTCACGACGTCCTCGCCCGCCTCTTCGGCGGATTCCGGCTGCTGCTGATCTCCGCCCTCATCTACCTCCCCGGCGTCTACCTCGTCGGACTCGTCCTGGGCGGCGCGATGGGCTATTTCGGCGGACGCTTCGACATGGTCCTGCAGCGTCTGATGGAGGTCTGGTCCAACGTTCCGTTCCTCTACGCCATCATCCTCCTCGCCAGCCTGCTGGAGCCGTCGCTGGCCCTGCTCACGCTCCTGCTGGTGGCGTTCTCCTGGATCGGCCTCGCCCAGCAGCTGCGCGCCTCGGCCTACCAGGCGGCGGCCAAGGACTACGTGACCGCCTCGCGCGCCCTCGGCGCAGGACATCTCCGCATCATCTGGAAGCACGTGCTTCCGAACTGCGCCACCGTGATCCTGACCACCCTGCCCTTCAGCCTCCACGGCCTCATCGTCTCGCTCTCCTCCCTGGATTACCTCGGGTTCGGGCTCCCTCCCACCGAGCCCACCTGGGGCGAGCTCCTCCATCAGGCGAACGAGAACCTGGGGGCCTGGTGGATCCTGGCCCCGAGCGTGACCTGCCTGGTGGGACTCATGCTGCTCATCAACGCGGTGGGCGAAGGACTCCAGGACGCGTTCGACCTCAAGCGCAACCGATGACCCGCCTGCTCGCCATCCTGCTCGCCTGCGCCTGCGCCGCGGCCGACGTCCCGAAGGACGGACGCGCCGAGGCCTTCTACCGCTCCCTGCCGGAGTTCTTCCGCTTCGCCAGGCCGTCCGACCTCCCGGGCGACCTGCGGTGGAAGGACGGCTCGGAGCAGAAGGAGTTCGCGGATCCGGCCGCCGTCCGCGGAGGGACCTTGCGGCTGTTCACCACCTCGACGCCTCCGACGCTCCGGCGCGTCGGACCCAACGCCAACAACGGCTTCCGCGGCGAGCTCTACGACCAGAACGACTTCGCCCTGCTCTCCGCGCATCCTGACACCGAGGAGCCCATCCCCGCCCTGGCCACTAGCTGGGCGTTGTCGGCGGACGGCATGACGGCCTACTTCCGTCTGGATCCCGACGCCCGGTTCACCGACGGCCAGCCGGTCACCGCGGACGACTACCTGTTCACCTTCTACTTCCACCGTTCGCCCTGGGCCAACGCCGAGTGGTACGCCGACTACTATTCACGGGAATTCGCCGGAATCACCAAGTACGACGACCACACGATTGCCGTGCACGCGCCCAGGAAGCGGCCCTACCAGCTGGAGTGGCTGGGCGGACTGCGCCCCACGCCCCGCGGCTTCTTCAGGGATTTCGGCCCGGACTACGAACGTCGCTACAACGACCGGTTCCACCCGACCACCGGCGCTTACGAGGTGAGACCCGAGGGATTCCGACGCGAACGCTCCATGACGCTGTCACGGGTCAAGGACTGGTGGGGAGACCGACGTCGCTTCTACCGCCATCGCTACAACCCCGACGAGGTCACCTACACCGTCATCCGCGACGTCGACGGCGCCTACCAGACGCTGCTGGCGGGCGAGCTCGACTTCATGCCGATCAACATGCCGCGCTACTGGTACGGCACCAACGACAAGGAACCTTATCTCCGGGGCTACCTGACCAAGGCGCAGTTCTTCAACGACATCCCGCGCCCGCCCTACGGCCTGTACCTCAACACGCAGCGTCCGCCGCTCGACAACCTCGACGTGCGCGTCGGACTCCAGCACGCGACCGACTGGCAGCGCGTGCTGGACGGTTTCTACCGGGGCGACTACGAGCGGCTCAACCAGTTCTGCGAAGGGCTCGGAAAGTTCACCGACCCCACGATCCGCGCGCGCCCTTACAGTCCGGAACTCGCCCGCGCCTCCTTCGCCAGGGCCGGGTTCGACCGGGAAGGTCTGGACGGCATCCTGCAGGACGCGGCCGGGCGGCGCCTCTCGCTTCGTCTCACCTTCGACACCTCCGACCGGCGCAAGTACCTGGCCACCCTCGTCGAATCGGCCAGGCATTGTGGGGTCGAGCTGCGTCCGGAGACCTTGGAGCACACCACGATGTACCGCAAGGTGATGGAGAAGAACCACGACATGTGCCTCTGGGCTTGGTCCGTCTCGAGCCGCATCCCCCAGCTGTGGGAGTCGCATCACTCGGACAACGCGCTCGACACCCTGCCCGACGGCAGGAAGGCCCCGAAGCGTCAGACCAACAACATCACCGGCATCTCGCACCCGGAGCTCGATTCGCTCATCGACCGGTTCCGCGCGGCGACGGAGGAACAGGAGATGGTCGACCTCTCGCGCCGCATGCAGCGCATCATGCATGATCAGGCCGACTTCATCCCGGGCTTCAAGGTGCCGGGCTACCGCATCGCCCACTGGAGCTGGGTGCGCTTCCCCGCCGGCTTCGACGTCAAGTCATCCGAGGACCCTTCGAGCTTCGGCTTGCTGTGGATCGACGGGACGGCCCGCACCAAGGACCTGGCCGACTACAAGGCCGGCGGGCGGCGCGGCCCCCCGCGCACGGAGATCCACGACCGCTGGCGCGGCGACTGATTCTGACTTCCCCCTGAGCCCACCCTCATCCACGATGACCGAAATGCCCTCAGAGCCGCTCCTGCAGGTACGTGACCTGGGCGTGACCTTCCAGTCCGGCTCCCGCACCACCGTCGCGGCCACCGGCGTGTCCTTCGACCTGAGGGCCGGTGAGGTGCTCGCCGTGGTCGGAGAATCGGGCTCCGGGAAGTCCGTGTCCTCCCTCGCCCTGACGGGCCTCCTGCCCCCGTCGCCCGCTTGCGAGGTCACCGGCTCCGCCCGTCTCGAAGGCCGAGAGCTGATCGGACTGACGGAGGACGCGCTCACGAGAGTCAGAGGGCGGCGCATCGCCTACGTGTTCCAGGAACCGGGCACCTCGCTCAATCCCGTCTATGACATCGGCTTCCAGATCGCCGAGGCCGTGCGGCTGCACCGGCCCGAGGTGCGCGACGTCGACGCCGCCGTACTCACGGCCCTCTCGGAAGTGCGCATCGACGACCCCGCACGGGTCGCCCGCAGCTACCCTCACGAGCTTTCCGGAGGCATGCAGCAGCGGGCCATGATCGCCATGGCGCTCGCCTGCGGCCCCGACATCCTCGTGGCGGACGAGCCCACCACCGCCCTCGACGTCACGATTCAGAAGGAGATCATGGACCTGCTCGCGCGTCTCCGGGCGGAGAAGCGCATGGCCATTCTACTCATCACCCACAATTTCGGGATTGTCTCCAGCTTCGCCGACCACGTGCAGGTGATGCGCAACGGCAGGGTAGTCGAGCAGGGCCCCACGGCCCAAGTGATGCACTCCCCCCGGGATCCGTACACCCGCGGACTGATCGCCTGCATCCCGCGTCTCGGACAGAAGCGGCGTCGCCTCACCACCCTCAGGGACGAACTCCGCGCGTCATGAATCCCTCGACCCCTCCCCTGCTCGAGGTCCGCGACCTCGCCGTGCACTACCCCGTGCGCGCCCCCTGGTTCTTCATGCCGACCCCCGGGCCCAAGAAGGCCGTGGACGGCGTCAGCTTCTCAGTCCCCCGGGGACAGACCGTCGGCGTCGTCGGGGAATCAGGCTCCGGCAAGAGCACGACCGGCAAGGCCGTGATTCGCCTCGCTCCGGTCACCCGCGGAGCGATTCTCTACGACGGCGTCGACCTGACCGGACTCGGATCGGCCGACTTCCATCCGTACCGCAAGAGGATCCAGATGATCTTCCAGGACCCCTACAATTCGCTCAACCCTCGCACCGACGTCTTCGGCATCCTTTCCGAACCGCTGGAAATCCACTTTCCGGCCATGAGCAGGTCCGAGCGCGAGGCACGCTGCGAGCAGCTCCTGCGCAGCGTGCAGCTCACGGGCGACGACCTGCGCAAGCATCCCCATGAGTTCTCCGGCGGCCAGCGACAGCGCATCGGCATCGCCCGCGCGCTCGCCGTCCAGCCCGAACTGATCATCTGTGACGAGCCCGTCTCGGCGCTCGACGTCTCGGTGCAGGCCGAAGTCGTGAACCTCCTCCAGGACCTGCAGGAAAGCCTTGGCCTGACCTACCTCTTCATCGGCCACGACCTCGCCGTCATCGAGCACGTCAGCGACCACGTCCTCGTGATGAACGCCGGGCGCATCGTCGAACAGGGGCCTCCGGAGACCATCCTCCGGGATCCCCGCGAGGAATACACCCGCCGCCTGCTGGAGGCCGTGCCGAAGTTCTGATGACCGCCGAAGGACAGCCTGCGCGCGTCGACCTAATGACCGCCGGCACGGGCGCTTTGCTCGTCGCGATGGCCGCCTTCGCCACCTGGGATCAGTGGGCCGTCTGGAGCACCAAGGAGGATTACACCTTCGGCTACCTCGTCCCCTTCCTGGCCGCTTACGTCGCCTGGGACCGATGGGATGACCTTCGTGACGCCCTGTGCGGCAATCCCTCAGGCGGATCCGCCCCACGCTGGCAGATCGGCGCCGCCTTTCTCCTGGCTTTCACTTCGCTGGCCGTGTTCGCGCTGGGGGCCGCCGGACGGGCGGTCTTCGGTACCGGACCCGTGCCGACGCTCGCCATCGCCTTCGGACTGGCCGGAGCGGGCCTCTCCATCGCCTTCCTCGCACCGCGTGCTCCAGGAGAAAGCGAGCCCTCCGCGGCCTCCCGGCTGCGCACGGTCGGCCTCCTCACCTTCCCCGTCTGCGTGTGGATCGTGTCCGGCCCCTTCCTCTACCTTGTGGACAATCGCGTGAAAGGGGAGCTGCTCACGCTCGTGACCGAGGTCGTCTCGGGCATCCTGCGAGCCTCCGGTCACGTCATACGCACCAGCGGCAACACCATCGTCTTCGCGAACAACGACGCCGTCGGCGTGGCCGACGCCTGCTCTGGCATCCGGTCGCTTTCCGCCTGCGTGTTCGCCTCCGCCTTCCTCAGCGCCGTGTTCATCGAGGGCGGCGCCTGGGGCTCCGTCCTGCGCAAAGCCGCGCTGATGGCGGCGGGCGGCGCCGTGGCCGTCCTCCTCAACCTAGGAAGAAACGTTTTCCTGGCCTCACATGCGCTGGAGCACGGGTCCAAGTCCTTGGACCTGGACCCTTGGGGCGTCGCGCACGGCGCACCGGGCTTCTCCTTCCTCGGCACCGTCCACGACCTCGCCGGGAATGTGGCCATGGCGCTGGCCCTTTTCCTGCTGGTCGCGCTCGTCCCCCTGCTCAACCGCATCGGAAGAACGAAACCCGAACGATGAAGATCCTGCACGTCACGCCTGAACTCGCGCCGTGGTCCAAGGCCGGCGGGCTCGGCGACGCGACCGCGGCCTTGGCGAAGGCCCTCGGTGCGTCGGGTCATGACGTGAAGGCCGTCACGCCCCTCTATGGCTCGGTGCCGGGCAGGGAAAGGATGTCCGTCCTCATGCCTTCGCTCAGGGTCGGCGTGGGCGGCCCGCCCGAAAAGGCCGCCTGCCGCGTGTTGTCGCTGCAGGCATCCAAAGGTTTCGAGGCCTGGTTCATCGAGCACGACGACTACTATGGAGCCAAGGAAGTCTACCCTGCGCGGGCCGACTTCGCGGAGCGAGCGGCCTTTTACGCCCGCGCCGCGCTCGACGCCTGCCTGGCCTCGGGCTGGATTCCTGACGTCATCCACTGCCACGACTGGACCGCGGGTCTCGTCCCGCCCCTGCTGAACACCGTCCTCAAGGAAAGCCCCTTGGGCGGCGCCGTGAGCGTCCTCAGCATCCACAATCTTCAGCACCAAGGGGTCGCCCACCGAGGCATCATGGATTTCCTGGGCCTGCCCGGCTGGCTGTGGCAGCCGTCCGAGCTCGAGTGCCTCGGCGGCGTCAACTTCCTCAAGGGAGGCGTGCTGCACGCGGCCCGGGTCATCACCGTCAGCCCGACCTACGCGCGCGAGATCCTCACGCCCGCCTTCGGACACGGACTGGAAGCGGTGGTGCGCAGGAGGGAATCGGCCCTCGAAGGCATCCTCAACGGCGTAGACACTGACGAATGGAATCCGCGCACGGACCGGCTGATCGCAGCCCCCTTCTCCCCTAGGAGCATGAAGGGCAAGGAGGAGTGCCGTCTGGCCCTGGCCCGCGAATTCGGCCTGCGCGACGATCCGAAGGCTCCCCCGATCTTCGGCGTGGTCTCACGGCTGTGGGATCAGAAGGGCCTCGACCTGGCCGCCGCGGCTCTGCCCTCCTTCCTCCGTGACGGCCGACTCCGCTTCGTGCTCCTGGGCAGCGGCGACGGCGGACTCGAGGGCGCGTTCCGGGCCCTGGCCGCCGGATTTCCCTCCCTGTGCGGCGTACGCATCGGCTTAGATCACGGCCTCTCGCACCGCATCGAGGCCGGGTCCGACTTCTTCCTGATGCCCAGCCGATTCGAGCCCTGCGGACTCAATCAGATGTATTCTATGGCCTACGGCACGCCGCCGGTCGTACGGGCCACCGGCGGACTCGCCGACACGGTGAGGCCTTGGTCGCCCGGTGCTACGGATGCGACCGGCATCGTCTTCGAGCACGCCGACCTGCAGGGTGTCGAGTGGGCGATCGGCCGCGCCTTGGAACTCTTTTCCGACCCGAAGGCCTATCGCAAAGTGCAACTCAACGGCATGCGGACCGAATTCAGCTGGAAACTATCAGCCGACAGGCACGTGACGGCCTACCGCGCAGCAGGAGCCCACGGGTGACTGCCGCATATTGGGCAGGGTTGGCAGGTTTTAAGCCCGGGAAACGCCGTTTTGCGTCTTTATGGGTACAAATAGTCGCCAAAGACCCTCGGCGAGCGTGTTGGCACGGGGAGTGCGTATAGGGGGGTGCCATGAAGCACATCACCTCCATCACCACCACCACCCTCCTCGCTGCCGCCGCCCTGGCGCAGTCGACCGCGCCGGCCGCCTCGCCGATCGCGTTCGACCTCACCGCGGGCTACGACAGCGAATATTACTACCGCGGACTCTGGTTCTCCAATGACAACACCTGGTTCAACTTGGGAGCCTCCAAGAAGTTGTCGGATTCCACCACCGCGAGTGCGTTTGCCTACTACACCGCTGACAGCGGCTCCACTTACCAGGAGTTGGACCTCGGGGCCTCCCTCGCGTTTGACGTTGGCTTCGCCACCATCACCGCCGGCTACACCTACTTCTTCTTCTTCGACGGCTACTCCGCCACCGGACTCGGACAGAGCTACTCCCATGAAGTTTATCTGAGCGCCGCCAAGGCCGTGGGGCCCGTCAACGTCACGACCACCCTGGCTTACGACTTCTTCATCGAAGCAGGATACGCCGAGCTTGCGGTGGACAAGACCCTCGCCCTCAGCGACTCAACCTCCCTTGTCCTCAAGGCGGCCGCCGGTTACAGCCTCGGCGGTTACTACACCGTGATCAATGGCGCGGGCTTCAACGTCGGAAGCGAAAGCGTGTGGACCCACGTCCTTCTCAACGCCTCGCTGCCCATCGCCATCTCCAGCAGCGTCACATTGACCCCCTACATTGCCTACAACATCTCAGGGGCAGGCCGTACCGAAACGAACACAAGCCTGATCGGAGTTGGGGCTGACGAAGACCAGTTCTTCTGCGGCGCTTCCATCAAGGCCGTATTCTGACCTGCCGGCCGGGCGTTCTTCGGAACGCCCGGCCCCGTGGTCGGTGAAATTCCCGGCCTGAGACAGTTTCAGAACCGGGAGATTGCAGCATAGCACCAGGGGCGCCCGTCGTGAGACGGGCGCCCCTCCCTTTTGTTGGATTGAAAAACCCGAAAGGAAGGAAATGTTGCTACCTCCGATGCTCGAATCCCCGCGCAAGCCCGACTGGCTCAGGGCCAGGCTCCCCAGCGGGCCGGAATACCTGGCCACCAAGGCCAACGTGGACCTCCACAAGCTCCATACGGTCTGCCAGTCCGCGCAGTGCCCGAACATGGGCGAATGCTGGTCGCGGGGCAGCGCGACGGTCATGATCCTGGGCAACGTCTGCACCCGATCCTGCACCTTCTGCGCCGTGCAGTCCGGACGCCCCTCGGAGCTGGACCTCGGGGAACCCGCCCGCGTGGCCGAGTCGATCGCGCTGATGAACCTGAAGCACGTCGTCATCACCTCCGTGGCCCGGGACGACCTCAAGGACGGCGGCGCCTCGGTCTGGGCCGCCACCGTCAGGGCCACCCGCCGACGCTGCCCCGCGACCACCGTCGAGGTGCTCCCGGCTGACTTCCGCGGAGAACAGGAGCACCTCGACACCCTGCTGGACGCCCGTCCCGACATCCTCAACCATAACCTGGAGACCGTCGAACGCCTCCAGCGGCCCGTCCGCAAGACCGCCCGCTACGACCGCTCGTTCTGGGTGCTGAAGCACGCCAAGACACGCGGCTTCGTGACCAAGACCGGAGTCATGCTTGGCATCGGTGAACGTAAGGAGGAGGTGGCCGCGTTGCTTCGCGACATCGCGGCGGCCGACGTGGACATCCTGACTATCGGACAGTACCTTTCACCGAGCAAGGAGCATGCCCCGATGGATCGGTGGGTGCATCCAGACGAATTCGCGGAGTGGAAGGCCTTCGCGCTCGCGGCCGGAGTGAAGCACGTCGAATCCGGCCCCCTCGTGCGCTCCTCCTACCGTGCGGACGAACAGGCCGTGAAGTTCCGTCTGCTGGAACGCCGACAGGCCGAGGGAAGCTGACCGTGGAAGGGCTGCCCCCGGTAGACTTCCGCGGAGACCTCAACGAGGAGCAGTACGCGGCGGTGACCTCGCCACGCGGACCCGCCCTGGTGTTGGCCGGCGCCGGCTCAGGCAAAACCCGCACCCTCACCTACCGCGTCGCTTGGCTGCTGCATCAAGGCACACGGCCGTGGGACATCCTGCTCCTAACCTTCACCAACAAGGCCGCCAAGGAGATGCTCGAGCGCGTCGAGGACCTGACCGGCGTCCCGCGCGGACAGTTCTGGGGCGGAACGTTCCATTCCATCGGGCAGCGCATCCTCAGGGCCAACGCGGCGGGCGCCGGACGCTCCCCTGACTTCACCATCATCGACCAAAAAGAATCGGAGCAGCTTTTCTCCGAAATCATCAGGTCGGAGGACGGCGCCTTCATCAAGGACAAGACCAACCCCAAGGCGCCGGTCATCCTCGACGCCTACTCCCACGCCCGCAACACCCTGCGACCCACGGAGGAGGTGATGACCGAGCGTCTCGACTGGATGAAGGGCGGCCCCGAGAAGCTGCTGCGGTTCTGCAACCTGTACGAGGAGGCCAAGCGTGAGCGCAACCTCTGTGACTTCGATGACCTGCTCTCCCTCTGGCTCAGGTTGCTGGAGTCCGACCCTGCCGCGCTCGCCCATTACCGCCGCCGGTTCCGGCACATCCTCGTGGACGAGTTCCAGGACACCAACCGGCTGCAGAGCCGCATCATTGACCTGCTGGCGGACGAGCACCAGGTCATGGCCGTGGGCGATGACGCGCAGTGCATTTACACATGGCGCGGCGCCGACTGGGAGAACATCGTGTCTTTCCCGCAGCGTCATCCGGGCACGGTCATCCGCACCATCGACACGAACTACCGCTCGACCCCCGAGATCCTGGCCTTTGCCAACGAGATCCTCCGGCACCGGCCCAAGGTCGAAGGCTTCGACCGTCGCCTCAAGGCGGTGCGCAGAAGCGGGGCGATGCCGGTCGTGTTCACGGTCGGGGACACTTCCCAGCAGGCCAAGCTCGTGGGGCGTCGCGTCCTGCAGCTGCACCACGAAGGCCAGGCCCTCGCCGACATGCAGGTGCTCTACCGGGCGCATTACCAGTCCTTGGAACTCCAGATGGAGCTGAACGCGCTGGGCGTACCGTTCGTCATCACGAGCGGACACAAGTTCTTCGATCTCGCGCACGTGAAGGACGTGCTGGCCCATCTCCGCTTCATCCACAATCCGCTCGACCGCGTGGCCCTCTCGCGGCTGCTCTGCCTCCTCCCCAAGGTCGGCCCCGCCTCAGCGGAGAAGATCATCACGGCGACCATGGCCGCCGAGGCGTCCCAGGGGCGGGGATGGGTCCGCGCCCTCAGGGCAGACCCGGTCCTGCGAAAGGTGCCCGAGAGCGCCAAGTCAGACTTCACCGACCTCGCCCTCACCTTAGAGGACATGCTTGAGGGCGCGGAGACCGCCCGGGCCAAGCTCGCTCCCTCCGCACCCGCCCCTGACCTCTTCGAGGCCTCGCACGAGAACGCCGCGGAGCGCGTAGCAAGAACGCCCGCCGAGACCGTCCGCGTCTGCGTCGAGGGCTGGTACGGAACGCACATGAGGACCCTTTTTCCCGACTGGAAGGATCGCGAACAGGACCTGCAGGGCCTGGTGGGCTTCGCGTCGAAGTTCGAGGACGTCGGCGACCTCGTCGCCCAGGTCGCCCTGCTCAACGGCGAGGCCTCCGACAAGAAGGCTGAGCCCGAGGAGGACATGCTGCGACTGACCACCATCCACCAGTCGAAGGGACTGGAGTTCCCCGTGGTCTTCCTGCTCGGTGCCGCCGACGGCCTGCTCCCCCTCACCCGGGCCATCGAGGATGGCGACGTCGAGGAGGAGCGGCGGCTTTTCTACGTGGCCTGCACGCGGGCCATGAACTCCCTGCAGATCTTCTCTCCTAGGTTCGCCGTCTCGGGCGAAGGTTACCGACCGCTGGACCCCTGCCGTTTTATCGAAGAAATGAGCCCCGATTGCTACGAATTGGCCGATTACGCCCATCGTCGGCTCTGAGCTCGGGTATGACGCGGCAAGGGTGCTCTTGCCATTGCCAAAGGCGTGCCTTTATGACTCAAACCAAACTTTGACCAAGCCGCCATGCCCAAGGTACTCGTCGCCGACAAAATCTCACCCACCGGAGTCGCCCTGCTGAAGGCTCAGCCGGGCTACGAAGTCGTCGAAGCCTACGGTTCCACTTCGGAACAGGTGCTCAATCTGGTCGCCGACGTCGACGCCATCCTGGTCCGCTCCGAGACCCAGATCACCCGCGAGGTCCTCAACACCGCCCAGCGCCTGGTTTGCGTGGGCAGAGCCGGGGTCGGCGTGGACAACATCGACGTCGACGCCGCCACCGAGCGGGGTGTCATCGTGATGAACACCCCTTCCGGCAACACCATCGCGACGGCCGAACTCACCTTCACCCACCTTCTCTCCCTGGCCCGCCCCGTGCCGGAGGCCGTCCAGTCCATGAAGGAAGGCAAGTGGGACCGGAAGACCCTCTCGGGCTCCGAACTCAATGGCAAGACCCTCGGCGTGCTCGGGCTGGGCCGCATCGGCGCCGAAGTGTCCAAGCGGGCACTGGCCTTCGGCATGAAGGTCCTCGCCTACGACCCCTATCTTACCGAAGCCCGCGCCAAGGCCCTGGGCGTCTCGATCGCGACCCTCGACGAGGTCTTCGCCCTGTCCGACTTCGTCACCGTGCACATGCCCCTCATCGAGAAGGGGAAGCAGGGCGCCACCGAGGGCATGGTCGACGCCGCCGCCTTCGCCAAGATGAAGAAGGGCGTGAAGATTGTGAACTGCGCGCGCGGCGGCATCGTCGACGAGGCGGCGCTGGCCGATGCGCTGAAGTCTGGACAGTGCGGCGGGTGCGGCTTCGACGTCTTCGTCGAAGAGCCCCTGCCCAAGGACCACCCGCTGCGCTCCCTCCCGAAGGCCCACCTCTCGCCTCACCTCGGCGCCTCCACCGCGGAGGCCCAGGAGAACGTCGGCGTCGAGGTCGCCGAGGCCACCATCACCGTGCTTGGCGGCGGCTCCCCCGCCAACGCCGTCAATCTTCCTTCCGTCGACTCTCAGACACTGGCGGCAATCAAGCCCTTCCTGGCCCTCGCCCAGAAGCTAGGCTCCATCGCCCGCCAGCTGGCCGCCCCGGGACGCATCGAATCGCTGCGCCTGACGACCTTCGGCGAGGGCTCCGACCAGGGCGCGAACGCCATCGCGCGCGCCTTCCAGCGCGGCTACCTTCGCGGCATCGTCGAAGGCGTCACCGACGTCAATGCCCCCGGCAAGCTCAAGGCCCTCGGCGTGGAGGTGCAGACCGTCCGCTCCTCGGCTGAGGCCGACTACAAGGAGTTCATCCTCGTCGAGGCTTCGCTCGGCGGCGGCAAGTCCGTCTCCGTGGCGGGCACGGTGATCGGCAAAGCCCAGTCCCCGCGCATCGTCTCCATCAACGGACGCACCCTTGAGTTTGTGCCCGAAGGCAAGCTTCTCCTCATCGAGAACCAGGACCAGCCGGGCATCATCGGCGCCCTGGGCACGCTCCTGGCCAAGGAACGCGTGAACATCGCCAACATGTCGCTCAGCCGCTCCGGCGGCGCCAACGCGCTGGCCGTCTATCAGCTGGACAGCGCCCCCGGCGCCTCCGCCCTCGCCGAGATCCTGCGCAATCCGGCGATCGTCAGCGCTAAGCTGATCGAAGCCTGAGCGATGTTCGCGGCCGTCGCCATCTTCTTCGGGCTCGGCTATCTCGTGGGCTCCGTCAACTTCGCCGTGCTGGTGGCGAAGCGGCACGGCGTGGACATCCTCAAGGAAGGCTCTGGTAACCCGGGCGCGACCAACGTCAAACGCGTCCTCGGCAAGGGACCGGGCAACCTCGTCTTCGCGCTCGACGTGCTGAAGGGCTTCGTCGGCGCCGGCCTGCCGCAGCTGCTGCTCCGCGTCGGCGAGACTCCCACGGCCTCCGACATTCATTTCACGATTTGCGTCGCCGGCTTCGTCGGCACGCTGCTCGGGCATTGCTTCTCCTGCTTCCTCAAGTTCAAGGGGGGCAAGGGCGTGGCCTCCACCATCGGCGGACTCCTGGTGCTCCTGCCCGTCCCGATCCTCATCGGCGCAACGCTCTGGGGACTGGTGTTCCTCACCTCACGTTACGTCTCCCTCGCCTCGCTGGCGCTGGGCCTTTCCCTACCCTTGTCCTGCTGGATTCTGCCTCAGTTCACCGCCCTGAAGTTCGGACCGGTCCAGTTCTGGTTCGCCGCGGCCATCGCCGCCTTCAACGTCTGGACGCACCGCTCCAACATCGGCCGGCTGCTCAACGGCACCGAAAACCGCTTCGTCAAGCAGGCCTGACCTCTCCATGACCGCCCCTCGCACCATCGGCATCGGCATCCTCGGACTCGGCACCGTCGGCCAGGGAGTCTGGAAGCACCTGACCGAGAAGAAGGCCGACCTCGAGGCGCGCCTCGGCGTGCGCATCGACCTGCGCGGCGCCTCCGTCCGCAACCTGCGCAAGCGCCGTGCGGTCAGGATTCCCTCATCCCGGCTCACCTCCGACCCCCATGCCATCGTCGACGACCCCAAGGTGCACGTCGTCTGCGAGCTCATCGGCGGGACCACGCGCGCCCGCGAACTCACCCTGCGCGCCCTTCGCCTGGGCAAGGTCGTCGTCTCCGCCAACAAGGCGCTGCTCTGCGAACACGGCCCCGAGATCTTCCGGGCCGTCCGGCGGCATGGCGGACAGTTCCTGTTCGAGGCCAGCGTCGCCGGAGGCATCCCCATCATCAAGGCCATCCGCGAGGGCCTCGTCGCGAACCGGTTCGAACTCATCGTCGGAATCCTCAACGGCACCTGCAATCACATCCTCACCCGCATGGGCGAGGACGGCCTATCCTTCGCGGACGCCCTGAAGGAGGCACAGGAACTCGGCTTTGCCGAGGCCGACCCGACCCTCGACGTCGACGGCATCGACGCCTGGCACAAGGCCTCAATCCTCGCCTGGCTGGCCCATGGCAAGTGGGCGCCGCGCAACCGCACCCTCGTCGAAGGCATCCGCAAGATCGGCCCGGCCGACATCGACTTCGCCCGTCGCTTCGGCTTCGCGCTCAAGCACCTCGCCGTAGTGCGTCGCGACTTCCGACAGAACTGGATGACCGTAGGCGTCTACCCCGCCCTCGTCCCCAACCGGGACATCCTCGCACGCGTTTCCGGCGTCAACAACGGCATCACGCTCAAAGGCGACGTCGTCGGGGCCACCACCCTCGCGGGTCGGGGCGCGGGCGGTGACGCCACCGCATCGGCGGTCATCGGCGACATCGTGGACGCCATCGCCGCCCTGACGGGCGCAGCCCCGCAGGGACTTTCCGCCGAAGCCTTGGCGGCGCGCGAGAAGTCTGGCCGCGCGTTGCGCATGGCGGACGAGGAGGAAATCGTCGCACCGTTCTACCTGCGTCTCTCCCTGCTCGACCAGGCTGGCGTGTCGGAGGGCGTCTACCGCGTCTTCTCCCGCCACAAAGTCTCGATCGCCCGAGTGATCCAGTACGAGCACCCGAACCAGGGACGGGGGACCGTCACGCTTTCGACCTACCCCGTCAATGAGCGCCGGATGGCCGCCGTCGTGCGAGGCCTCAAGGGCCTGCGCACGGTCCTGGAGGAGCCGGTGGTGCTGCGCATCTTCTCGCCTGAATCCTGACCCATGGCCCTGATCGTCCAGAAGTACGGCGGCACCTCAGTCGGCAACGTCGATCGGATCCAGAACGTCGCCGCCAAGGTCAAGGAGCAGTGGTCCAAAGGGAACCGGATGGTCGTCGTGGTCTCGGCGCGCAGCGGCGTGACCAATGAGCTGATCGCGCGAGCCAAGGCCCTGCAGAAGCTTCCGGACGAACGCGAGATGGACGTGCTGATGGCGGTCGGAGAGCAGGAGACCATCGCCCTGACCGTCATGGCCCTGCATGCCATCGGCGTGCCGGCCGTGTCCCGCACCGGCGCCCAGGCGGGCATCTTCACCGACGACGTGCACTCGCGCGCCCGCATCACGCGCATCACGGGCGGCGACATCCGCGACCGACTCGAGGAAGGCAAGGTCGTGGTCGTGGCCGGATTCCAGGGCGTCACTGAAACGGGCGAGGTCACCACCCTCGGACGCGGAGGCTCCGACCTGACCGCCATCGCCGTGGCCGCCGCCATCAAGGCCGACCTCTGCCAGATCTTCACCGACGTCGACGGCGTCTACACTGCGGATCCGCGCATTGTCCTAGCCGCGAGCAAGCTGCCCGAGGTCTCCTACGAGGAGATGCTGGAACTGGCCTCCAGCGGCTCCAAGGTCATGCAGTCCCGCTCCGTCGAGTTTGCGCAGAAATACAACGTGCCCTTCGAGGTGCGCTCCTCCTTCAACGACCAACCCGGAACCATCGTGAAAGCCATCAACAAGACCCTGGAGGACGCCGTCATCGCCGGCGTCGCCCTCGACCGCCTGCAGACCCGCGTGACGGTCTCCGACCTGACCGACTCTCCCGAAGCGGTCGCCGCCCTCTTCGACGACCTCGGCGAGGCCGGACTCAGCGTCGACATGATCATTAAAAACCTCGGCAAGGACGGTAAGGCGAACCTCACCTTCTCGGTCACGACCGACCAGTTCGCCCGCGTCGAGAAGGCCGTCGGGCAGACGCTCAAGCGGCTTGGCTACGGCTCGGTCCGTTCGGCCGGCGAGATTTCCAAGCTCTCCATCGTCGGCGTGGGCATGATCTCCCACCCCGGAGTCGCCGGCACGCTTTTCAAGGCCCTGGCTTCCGTCGGCGTCAACAGCGAGCTCATTACGACCTCCGAGATCAAGATCTCGGTCGCGGTCGACCCCGCCAAGGCCGATGCGGCGGTCAGGGCCGTCCACACGGCGTTCGGTCTGGACAAGGCCTGAGCGGCACTCGCCTCTTGCCCGCCGGCCGGGTTCGGTCATCGTCCGAGGCGATGCCGCGGCCCCTTCACGTCGCCCTTCTGTTCCTGGCGGTCTGCTGCGGGGGCCAGCAGACCCCGCCGACAGCGCTGGACTCCGACCCCGCCGCCCGAGGCACCCCGGTTCATGCGCGACGCACCCGGGTCGCCCTCGCCGAGGAAGCTCTGGCGTCAGGACTCTCGGGAACGGCGGCTGAACTTTTCGCAGCCACGCTTTCCGACGCTTCGATTTCCGCCGACGAACGGGAAAAGGCCGGGCTGGGCCTCGCCTCCGCCCTCATCGAGCGTTCACGCATCACGGAGGCTCAGGCGGCGCTGAAATTCCTCCAGGCATCCCCCGCCAAATCCCTACGCGAGGGTCTGATCGCTGCCTTGCTCAACGACCTGACGGCCGCGGCGGCCCACGCCGCCGACGCTCCGCCGGACAAAGCGGCTCCGGAGGAACGGGGATGGGCTTGGACGCTCCGGTGGATGGTCGCGGAAGCCTCGGGCGACTCGGCGTCGGCCTCCACGGCTCGCGAATCGGCGCTGAGGGAGGCGGTCTCACCCGCCCAGCGCGCCCGCATGGAGGCGCTGGGAGGATTCGCCTTGGTCCGTTCTGGCAAAGTCGATGAACGGTCGCTGGTGGCCCTTCGAGAGCTTTCCGAATCCGCCCGTGGTACGGGGCTGTCCTTCGCCTACTCGAGGAACCTCGCCCTGGCGCTTTCCCGCCTCGGAAGACCTCAGGAGGCCGCGCGCGCCCTGGCCGCCGCAGGACCGCTCTCGGCCGAACGTCAGGCCGAGGCCGACCTTCTTGCGGGACTGATCCTGGGACCGGCCTCCTTGGAGGGACGCGACCGCCTCAGGCAGGCCGCCCGTAACCGGGCCGACGCACGGATCCGTGTCACGGCGCTGCGCGCCCTGGTCGCGGCGGCGGCGGGCGAATCCGACGCGGCGGCCGCGGCCGGAGTCGCCAACGAGACCCACGACTTCCTGATGCGCGCATCCCCTTCCGGAGGGGGGTTCCTCTGCCCCCGCGACCCTGAGGTGCTGGACTCCATCCACCTTGCGCGCGCTCAGCTCATGCTTGCCGCAGGCAACCGGGAGAAGGCGAGGCTCGCGGCCGAAGACCTCCTGCGTGAGTCGCCCGCCAGCCCTCTTGCGCGGGAGGCCGTCCGCACGCTGGCGCTGGCGGCCTGGGGTGAAGGATCCTACCGGCTCGCCGCGACGCATCTCGCCACGCTCGCCGAAGGAGACGCATCCCCCCGGGCGGACGTCCTGCGCACTGTCTCGGCGGACTGCCTTTTCCTGGCGAGGGACTTCGCCCTGGCGGAGAAGACCTACGCTTCGGTCCAGACCCGGACGAGCGCCCCTGACCTGGCCGTCGGCGCCTTTCATCAGCGCATCCATTGCCTTCTTTCCCAGGGGGATGACCCGGTGCAATGGAAACGCGCCGCCGAAGTCATCGAGGATTCAGCAAGAGGACGCGGGTCGGTCACGGCCGAGGCCCGCTGGGCCGCGACGTGGAATCTGGTGGACGCAGTCCGCCGTTCAGGACAGGCCGCCGAGGCCTCCCGCATCCTGACCCGGCTCCAGCCCCTACTGGCAGGAGCCCGTGCGGACTTCACGCTGCGCTTCGACTGGCAGCGCGCGCTCATCGCGCTGGCGATGAGACAGAGACAGCAGGCCGCCCAGATCGCCGAAAAAATCTCCGCCGCGCTGGAGTCCCTGCCCTCCGACGCCCCCGCCGGCCTGCGGGCGGAACTGCCGGGACTGCGCGGACAGGTCGCGCTCCTCCGGATCCGCGCCCTCACCGGCAGCGAGGGCGAGACGCTGACCGCCCGCAACCAGCAGGAACTCAAGGAACTCAGGATGCGCTACGGAAAGACCGCCGCCACCGCATCCTCCTACCTGTTCGAAGGCCGTGAGCTCTCACGGATGGGCCGGCATGCCGAAGCCCAGGCGGCCTTCTCGGCCCTCGCCGACGGGTTCAAGGATGTGGCCGAGCTGCGGGACTTCTCGAGGCTCGGCCTGTACGAGGCCGCCGAGCAGGCGGCCCTGCTATCAGCCACCGAGGGACAGGCGAGGCTGCGCGAGGCGGTCGTACTGCTTGAACGCTTCTCGGAGAGCGCGCCCGTCGGGCCCCTCGCCTTCCATGCGTCCCTGCGTCGCGCCGAAATGCTCCGCACACTGGGAGATTTCGACAAGGCCCTGCGCGTGCTTGATGACCTCATCCGAGACGCGCCCTCCGACCCCTCGCGACCCGCGGCCGAGATGGCGCGGGCGGACGCCCTGCTGGGCCAGGCCGAGCAGAGGCCTGACCGAACGGGCCAGATCGACCGCCAACGCGCGGCCCGCGCGGCGGCCGCCTACGAACGCGTGGCTGACACCTGGGGCAAGGACTCGGCCGACGTCAGGCTTGAAGCCAGGCACAAGCAGGCCTTCTCCCTGCTAGAAAGGGCCAAGGCGGAGGGCGGAGCCGACGCCGCCGCCAGCCGGCGTGAGGCCAGGGCCCTGCTTGCGGCCAACGGGGCGACGCTCCGCTCGGAGCCGGCCTCGGCGACGTCCTCCGCCGCAAGGCTGTGGATCTCGCGCTCGCTGCTGCTGCTGGCCGAGACCTGCGAACAGACGGGCGACCGCAAGGAGGCCGCCGCGGCCTGCGAGCTCATCCTCGACTACAACCGCGAGACCAAGGCTTCCGAGCACAGGCTCCCGGGCAACGCGTTGGCTGAAAGCAAACTTGCCGCCCTCGAGGGCGCACAGTCGAATCCCACCGCCCAGAAATGAGCCTCGCCTTCACCTTCCCCTTCGACGCCGGGCCCTTCGTCTGGATTCTCCTGCCCATGACGTTCGTCGCGGTGGTTTTCGTGATCGAACGCGCGATGTTCCTCCACCGGGGCCTGGTGCTCTCCTCCGACTTCATCGAAGGCGTGCGCAACAATCTCCGGGCCGGCAGGCCGCTGGAAGCCCTGGCGGCGTGCGAAGAGTCTCCCGGTCCCGTCCCGCGGGTCGTGAAGGCGGCCCTGCTGCGGCTCGACCAGGGCGGCGAGGCCATGCGGGCGGCCGCCACGGAGGCCGCCCTCCTGGAACTGCCCGTGCTCGAGCGGAGACTGGGCACGATCGCCTCCATCGGGCGCACGGCGCCGCTGGTCGGCCTCGCGGGTGCGACGCTGGCCGGGTTCGACTTCGTCACGGCCATGCGCGACGGCAGCATCTACGGCTCGGCCGACTCGCTGCTCGGTCACGCCCAGGAAGCCTTGGCCGTGGCCGGCTTTGCCCTAACGGTCTCCGCGGTATGTTCCCTCGCCCACCACTTCCTGGTGGGCAGGGTGCGCTCCATCGTCACCGAGATGGAGTTCGCCGCCCACTCCATCCAGACCTTCGTCCGGCATGAACTGCCCGCGGAGAAACCGACCGAGAAAGCATGAAGGAGACCCCCCTGGGAGTCCTGAGGCGCGTGCGGAAGGCGCGGCAGGGCGTGGACGCCGCGCCGTTGGCGCTCGTGGCCGTCTGCGCCGCGCTGGTGGCCGCCCTCGCTTCCGACTTCGTCTACGCCCCGGGCATGTACGTGGGATTCGACGGCTCGAAGTCCCCGGCGCTTTCACGCAGCCTGGACGCCCCGAAAGTCGCCACGGCTGAGATGGCGCGCACCGCCCTGACCGTCACCCTCATTTCGACTCGCGGGACGGGCGTCTATGTCGTCGGAGGACGGGTCGTGGACTCCGCCGGCCTGGGTTCCGAGCTCAAGCGGGTCGCCGCAACGGGAGGTTCGGCGCGCCCGGTGCTCATCAAGGCGGACGGCGCCCTCATGATGCGCGACTTCATGTCCGTCTGTTCCGCAGCCCGGGCCGCCGGCTTTCCGGGCGTGCTGATTGCGGCCGTCGAGCCACCCGCGAGGGCTCGCTGATTCACGGTTGCCAGCCCCGCCGGGGGAAGCACAACCACCCACGTGGCCCCGCCCGATGACACCGCCCCCGCTCGCGCGATGCCGCGGCACGTGGGCATCATCATGGACGGAAACGGTCGGTGGGCCGCCGCCCGCGGCCTGCCCAGACTGGAGGGGCATCGGCGCGGCGCGGAACGGCTCTTCGAAGTCATCGACGCGTGCATCGACCTGGGCATCGGCACGCTGACCGTGTTCGCCTTCTCCGCGGAAAACTGGAAACGCCCGCAGGAGGAGGTCAGCGGGCTGTTCAAGCTGGGGGAATGGCTGCTCCGCGCCCATCTTTCCAGACTGCACAGGCGCAAGGTCCGCCTGCGGGTCATCGGCGACGTGGCCTCGCTGCCCGACTTCGCCCGCGGGCCGTTGCTCGAGGCGGTCGAGGCGAGCGCGGGACACGATGCGTTCACCCTAGTCGTCGCGCTCAACTACGGAGCCCGACAGGAGGCCGCGCAGGCCGCCCGGAAGCTCGCGGAGGAGGTCGTGGCCGGACGTCTCCGGGCGGAGCAGATCGACTGGACCGTCCTGGAATCCAGGCTCGACACGGCGGGACAGCCGGACCCGGACCTTATCATCCGCACTTCCGGAGAGTTCAGGCTGAGCAACTTCCTGCTGCTGCAGTCCGCCTACGCCGAGATTCACATCGCCAAGGAATACTGGCCCGACTTCGGACGGCCTCAGCTCGAGGCGGCTCTCGACGACTATCGATCCAGGGAACGCAGGTTCGGGATGACGGGCCAGCAGGTGCAGGGGGCGCCGCCCGCGCCATGATGCATCGCGCGCTCAGCACCGTCGGCCTCTGGGTCGTGGTCGGCCTGGTCATCTGGGTCGGCGGCTTCTTCTCCATGGCCGAGCAGGCCGCCTTCCTCCTGCTGGCCGGACTCACGCTGGCGGCGCAGCATGAGTTCTACCGTCTCACCCGTGACATCCCGGGCGTGAGGCGTCACAGCCCCGGAGGACTCCTCGCCGGAGCCGCGCTGCTCTTCGGCCTCTTCTTCATGGCGCCCGAAAGGCTGAGGGTCAGCCCCGCCCTGAACGCGGCCGCGCTCTGCTTCGGGCTTCACCTGCTGAGCGTGCTGCGCCGACCCGGCGAGGCGCCCGGGCTCCTGAAGTCACTGCCCACCCTCTACGGTTTCCTTTACGTTCCTTTCATGCTCTCCTCCTTGGTCGGGATCGCCCGCATGGAGGACGGCGTGCTGCTGGCCCGCCAGCCGGTCGGCTTGTACTACGTCCTCTGGGTCGTCGTCGCGACCAAGTTCACCGACGTGGGCGGCCTGCTCTTCGGCGTGCCCTTCGGGCGGCACAAGATCGCGCCGCACATCAGCCCGGCCAAGAGCTGGGAAGGCTGCACGGGGGGGCTCGTCCTTTCCGCCCTGGCCTCTGCGGGATTCGCGTGGCTTTGCGGCGGACCGCTCGGGCTGAGCTTCATGGTGCCCTGGAAGGCGGCGTTGCTCGCCCTGCCCCTGGCCGCGCTCAGCGTCCCCTCGGACTTCGTAGAATCGGCATTCAAGCGACAAGCGGGCGCTAAGGATTCGGGCGCGATCATTCCGGGCATCGGCGGCGCGCTCGACCTCGTCGACAGCCTCGTGCTGACCGCACCGGTCGCGATGCTGCTGCTCACGTTCTTCCTGGAATGGGCGAAGCGTCCGTGACCAGAGAAAGGACCGAGATTCACGTCCTCACGGGTCCGACCGCGGTCGGCAAGACCGACGCGGCCATCGCCTGGGCCGAAGCCCACGACGCGGAGATTCTTTCCTGCGACTCCATCTGCGTCTACCGCGGGATGGACGTGGGCTCCGCCAAGCCGACCCGCGAGCAGCGGTCCCTAGTCCGACATCATGGGATCGATCTGGCGGATCCGACCGAACGCTTTTCGGTGACCCGTTACGTGGAATGCGCCAGACAGTCCGTCCAAGCAGCCGCCGGGCGAGGCCGCCGCATCCTCGTCACGGGCGGGAGCGGTTTCTACCTCGCAGCCTTCTTCGGGCCGGTCGCGGATGAGGTGGAAATCCCGCCGGTCGTAAGCCAAGAAGTCCGCCGTCTTTTTAATTCCGGACTGGAATCTCTGCTCGCGCGACTGCGCGGGCTCGAATCAGCACCTCTCCCCGAGTGGCTGGACATACGCAATCCGATCAGAGTCGCCAAGGCGCTTGAACGCCGGCTTTCATCCGGCAGGCCGTTGACCGAGCTCAGGGAGGCCTTCCTGACCCGCCCCGGCCCCTTCGAAGGGTGCAAGATCACCTATGACCTCCTGGACCGCCCGGATGACGAGCTGAGGAGGAGGATCGCCTTCCGAACCAAATCTATGCTGTCCCAAGGGCTCATTGAGGAGGCGGAATGGCTACTGAGCCTCAACCTCAACCCCGAACTGCCCAGTGCCAGAGCGGTCGGATATCGGGCGACCATGGACTGGCTCGAAAGAGGCCGTCGATTGCCACGCGAAGCGTTGGCCGAGCGGATCAACCTCGACACTTGGGCCCTCGTCAGAAAACAACGCAAGTGGTTCAACCGCTTGGGTTTAAGTAATTCTTAACCTCGACGCCTCTGAAGCGCGGTACATGTAAAAAAGGGTTTAAAAGCCCGTTTTTGAGGGTAAGCCCTTGCATTCAAGGGTTTTAAGGTCATTTTCGACACCGAACCTCACCCCTAACTCACAATGCCCCTCAAAATCGGCCAGCCCCTGCCCGAAATCACCTTGAAGCAGAAAGTCGATGCCAACGTCGTCGACGTCAGCATCCGGCGCAACGTCGGCAAGGGAAAAACAGTCATTCTCTTCTTCCCCTTGGCCTTCACCGGCGTCTGCACCGATGAAATGTGCAAGGTCTCCGGCCTGCTGGACGAGTATAAGTCCCTTAACGCTGACGTGATCGCGATTTCCGTAGACAGCCCCTTCGCCCAGGAGGCATGGGCCAAAGCTAACAACATCACCGTGACGCTCCTGTCGGATTTCAACCGCGTCGCCACCAAGGCCTTCAAGGTCAAGGACACCCGGGTCATTCCCGAGAAGTTCGGGTTCCTTAACGTCGCCAAGCGCTCCGTCTTCGTGGCGGACAAGAATGGCAACGTCATCCACTCCGAAGTGAAGCGGGATCCCAGCTCTATGCCCAACTTCGCCAAGATCCGCAAGGCCGTCGAGGCCTGAGGACTTCCTGAAGGACGCGACCGAAGGCGGTCGGGCTTGCCCCGGCCGCCCTCTTCGTTTTTGCCTCCTGTCCCTTTTCCCTACTAATCGTCCCATGGCTTTCAAAGTCCCCTTCAACGCCCTCCGCCCCTTCTCCGCCGGAGGCAAGACCGGCAGCCTCTGCTCCCTGCCCGCCCTGGAGGAGGCCGGACTGGGCAAAATCTCCCGCCTGCCGGTTTCGATCCGCGTGGTGCTAGAGTCCGTGCTCCGCAACTGCGACGGCGTGGCCGTGACCGAGAACGATGTCCGTACACTCGCCGCCTGGAACGCCACGAAGCCCGTCGACACCGAAATCCCGTTCGTCGTCGCCCGCATTGTCCTCCAGGACTTCACCGGCGTGCCCCTGCTCGTCGACCTGGCCGCGATGCGCGCGGCGGTGGCGCGGCTCGGCAAGGACGGCGCCGTGATTGAGCCTCTTGTCCCTGTGGACCTCGTGGTGGACCACTCGGTGCAGGTCGACCGCGCCGGCACCCCCGAATCCTTCCTTGAGAACCTGCGCCAGGAATTCGGACGCAACACCGAGCGCTACGAATTCCTCAAGTGGGGCATGCAGGCCTTCAAGACCTTCGGCGTCGTGCCGCCCGCCATCGGTATCGTGCACCAGGTCAACCTCGAGCACCTCGCCAAGCTCGTCTTCCAGAAGGACGGGGTGTTCTATCCCGACACCCTTGTCGGCACCGACTCGCACACGACGATGATCAATGGCATCGGCATCGTGGGCTGGGGCGTCGGAGGCATCGAGGCCGAAGCCGGTATGCTTGGCCAGCCCGTCTACTTCCAGACGCCGGAGGTCATCGGGGTCAATCTGAGCGGACGCCTGCGCGAAGGCGTGACCGCCACCGACCTCACGCTCCGCCTAACTGAAATCCTGCGCAAGGCCAAGGTCGTGGGTAAGTTCGTCGAGTTTTTCGGCGAAGGCACCGAGGCACTCTCGCTGGCGGACCGAGCCACCATCGCCAACATGGCTCCGGAATACGGCGCCACCATGGGCTTCTTCCCCGTCGACGAGAAGTCGCTCGACTACCTGCGTCAGACCGGACGGGACGAGGCGCACATCCGACTGGTCCGGGATTACTACGAGGCCCAGGGACTCTTCGGGGTGCCCAAGGCAGGCGCCATCGACTACACCCAGACCATCGACCTGGATATCGGCACGGTCGTGCCCTGCGTCTCTGGTCCCAAGCGCCCGCAGGACCGCATCGACCTCCCGAAGATTCAGGAGACCCTAAACACGCTCTTCACCGCCCCCAAGGAGAAGCAGGGCTTCGGCAAGGACGCCTCCTCACGCGGCGACTCCGCACCGGTCGGCGCCACCGGAAGGTCGCTGAGGCACGGGTCGGTCGTCATCGCCGCCATCACCTCCTGCACCAACACTTCCAACCCCTCCGTGATGGTCGCCGCCGGCCTGGTGGCCAAGAAGGCCGTCGAAAGGGGGCTCAAGGTGAATCCTGACGTGAAGTGCTCGCTCGCCCCCGGCTCCCGCGTGGTCACCGACTACCTCAATGAGACCCGGCTCACCCCCTACCTCGACCAGCTGGGCTTCAACCTGGTAGGCTACGGCTGCACGACCTGCATCGGCAACTCCGGCCCCCTGGACGCCGACATCGAGAAGGCCATCAAGGACGGGGACCTCGTCACCGCCTCCGTGCTTTCAGGTAACCGCAACTTCGAGGCACGCGTGCATGGCGCGGTGCGAGCGAACTTCCTGATGTCACCCCCTCTGGTCGTGGCCTTCGCGCTCGCTGGCCGCGCCGACATCAATCTCGACTCCGAGCCGCTGGGCACGGGTAATGACGGGAAGCCGGTCTACCTGCGCGACATCTGGCCGAGCCAGGCCGAAGTGGCCGAATGCATCGCTAAGGGCCTCAGGCCCGAGATGTTCAAGTCGAAGTACGCCCCCGACTCGCTCGCCAACGCCACCGCAGAGTGGAAGGGCGTGCAGGGCGGCACGGGCGCGCGTTTCAGCTGGAAGGAATCCTCCACCTACATCCAGGAACCGCCCTTCTTCAAGGGCTTCTCGATGACCCCTCCTCCGGTGCCCTCCCTGAAGGCGCTGCGGCCGCTGGCAATCCTGGGGGACTCCGTCACGACCGACCACATCTCTCCCGCCGGCTCGTTCAAGGAGGACACCCCGGCCGGAAAGTTCCTCGTCGCCGCCGGAGTCGCGAAGAAGGACTTCAACTCCTACGGCTCTCGACGCGGCAACGACCGCATCATGACCCGAGGTACCTTCGCCAACACCCAGGTTAAGAACGTGATGGCGGGCGGTAAGGAGGGTGGATTCACGAAGCTGCAGCCTGAGGGAAGGATTGAGACAATCTACGATGCCTGCCAGACCTACGCCTCCCGCAAGGAGGGCCTGATCGTGTTCGCCGGGATCGACTACGGCATGGGCTCCTCCCGCGACTGGGCCGCCAAGGGCACCGCCCTGCTGGGCGTCAAGGCCGTTGTCGCCCAGTCCTTCGAGCGCATCCACCGCTCCAATCTCATCGGCATGGGCGTGCTGCCCCTGGAATTCGCTGATGGCAAGAAGGCGTCCGACTTCGGGCTCAAGGGCGACGAGACGTTCGACCTCGAAGGACTCACCGACCCGGTGAAGCCGAAGCAGTCCGTCACGCTCGTCATCCGGCGTGCGGACGGCAAGGTGGACCGGGCGCCGCTGGTGGCCCGCATCGACACCGCCATCGAGGGCGAATACTACCGCCACGGCGGTATCCTGCCCTACGTGCTGCGTCAGATCCTCAGGTGAGTCCCCATCCTCCGGGGACCCGTCCTACAGCCTTGTCCCCGGGCCTCAGGTCCGACTAGGCTCTAATTATGGAAATCGGCGTCATCAACGGCCCCAACCTCGACCGGCTCGGCAGGCGCGAACCGGAGGTCTACGGTCATGACACGCTCGCCGACCTCGAGAAGCGGATTTCAGAGCACCTCGGCAAGCGCGGCGTGAAAGCGAGGTTCTTCCAATCCAACCACGAAGGAAGGATCATCGATACAATTGCCAAGTGGTCCGACGAGGGCGTCAAACTGCTGGTGATCAATCCCGGCGGCCACACGCACGTGAGCGTGGCCCTGCGCGACAGCATCGCTGGCAGCGGCATGCGTGCGGTCGAAGTGCACATCTCCAACATCTACAAGCGCGAGGAGTTCCGTCATCGCTCGGTGACGGCTTCGGCTTGCGAAGGCGTCATCACGGGACTCGGCTTCGCAGGATACCTGCTGGCCGCCGACCACCTGCTGGCCGACGCCAAGGGGAAGCCGGCCGAGAAGGCCGCGAAGCGCAAGTGAGTCCGAGGCTCAGGCCGGCCAGGAGCGCCTGAGGTCGAGTTCCTGAGGAATGGCCGCCCGTCCATGCAGATGGTCGGCCATGAGCTCAGCCATGGCGGGCGCCCAGACGGTCCCGCGGGGACCCAGGCCGTTGAACAGGTGGACGCAAGGGATCTCGGGATGCGTGCCCAGGTAAGGGCGGCTGTCGGCGGTGCATGGCCTGACGCCCGCCTGCTGTTCCAAGACCTCGACCGCGACAGGGGACCGGAAGAACCCCCGGAATCGAGCGACGAGCTTGTCCCTCTGGACGGCTGAGACGGATTCGTCGAGCGCCGCCCACTCCCAGTTCGTCCCCGTGCGCCAGACGCCTTCGCCCTGGGGAATGGCCCAGCCCTCGCGATTGAGCACGAACGGCGGGACGGGCGCGTCGGAAGACAGGGTCAGCGCCTCTCCCTTGGCCGGCTGCCAGCCGAGTCGCTTGAAAGGTCCGGATACCGCCGAACGATAGCCGTCGCAGTAGACGATGCCACGGGCGGCGAGCCCCTTCCAAAGGACGCCGGCAACGGAGACGGAAACGTCGTCATGATGAAGCCGGTCCTCGATCAGAAGTCCGTCCTGCCTCAGGCTTTCACGATGCCGTGACAGCAGCGCAGGTAGGTCGGTCCACGCCCCGTGCATGAGCACTCCCCCCAGAGGGTCGTCCAGGTCTGGATGCAGCAAACCTTGCCCCTCGGTGCTGCGCACGACGAACGGCGCGTAGGACGGATCCTCCGCTCTGGAGAGACCCCGCCGACGCTGCTCATCATCCACGAACGCCCGGTACACCTGCATCGGGCGCAGCACGCCCTCCTGGCCGAGCACGCGTGAAGCTACGCTAAAAAGCCCGGGATATTCGGGTGTGAGGGTGAAACGCCGGCCCGTGAGCGGGGTCATCAGTCCGGCCGCTACCTTGGAGGCCGAAGTCTTCCAGCCGTCATCCACCACCACGGGGCGCAGACCGCGACCGCGCAAGGACACGGCGAGGAGAGACCCTGCGAGACCCTGGCCGACGATAATGTAGTCGGCCCTCACGAACGGACTTTCAGAAGCCGACTGCGTTGGTCGTACCCTGCTTGGTCACGATCTTCTCGCCCTGCCACACTTGGAGGCTCGTCCTAACGTCGATGAGCGCGAGCTGGAAGACGAAGGAGGACTGCTTGGTGCGCCCCGCGTTGGCCCGATCCTCAAGAATCTTGCCCCTAAGGACGTATTGCGGGACGGGAACGGCGGCTCCTTGCGTGGACGCGCGAGCGGCGCTGGCCACGGGGTCCGAATCGATGAGCCGCACCCGCCCGGCGTTGACGAGCGGTCCGGTGATCTTGGAAAGCAGCAGGGAAAGGTCGAAATTGGTCGCGGTGTCGTTGGTAATCTGCCCGACCTGAATGACCGGCACGGAATCCGCGCGGTCGAAGGCGGGCGATTTGACCATCTCCTGGAGCATGGCGTTGCCGGCGTTGGCGAAGTCCTGGATGTCGACTTTGCCGAGCGAGACGACGAGCTCCCTTCCCTCGGGATCCTTGTAGGTGGCGGGCGTTTCGCAGCCGACGACGAGGAGGGTCAGTCCGGCGAGGAGGGTGAATCGGTGTTTCATCGGTCGAGAATACGAAGCCGGCACTCGGCGGAATCGGCGCGCAGGGCTACGGCCGTGACGGTGGTGATTTGTCCGGGCTCAAGAGGGGTCGGCGTCCAGCCGCGCTGCCCTTCGGTGACGGAACCGGCGGCGTCGAGCCATTCGAAACCGAAATTGGCGGTCTGCCTCAAGAAGGATGCGTTGCGGAGGTCGAACTGAACCTGGGTGAATCCGCCCTTGGTCGTGGACTTACGCACAGCGAGCAGCTCGACCTTGCTGGCGAATCGTCCGTCCTGAGTGTCCAGCCGGAAGCCGCCTTCGGGGCGGGTGACCGCGTAGTTGACCCCGTCGGGCGGGGTGATCGCTCGCTCTAACTTGTCGCCGGTCTCGAGCAAAGGGGTGCAGCCGGCCAGCAGGGCGGCGAGGATGAGTACTGGGCGGTTCATGGGGAAAGAGTCGTGCAGCGCACCAGGACAGGAGTATTTTCTGACTGCCGCGAGATGGACACAAGCAGAACCTTGCCCGGTGGAAGCCTTAGGGCCGGTCCGGACATGCCTTTGACACTGACGAGGGCCCCGGGAGGCGCGTCGGTCCGGGCCAATGCGGTCCGGGCGGGCAGTCCGGACCAGTTCCTCAGGTCAGCCTGCGTGGAAGAATAGCCGTATAGCGTGGTTCCGAGACGGGTGGCGACCGCCCAAGCGATTTCTGCGGTCCCGGCATCGGAACGATCGGCGGAGACGCGGGACGCGCGGTTGAGGACGTAGGACGCAGCGGCCTTGCTTGCGGCGGAAAGCAGCGCACGGGTGCGTACCGCCGGCATGGACCGGGCGAAATGCGAGGCGATGAGACCCTCGGTGGACGAGGCCTGCACAAGCTTCAGAGGACGTCCGTCGACGGTCACCTCGGGCAGGAAGACCTGGCCGACGGGCCGCATCGCCGGCAGGGCCACGGAGACAAGAGGAATGTCGCGGGAGACGATGAACACCGGGATGTCCACACGCTCCTCATACCATTGGGGGCAGAGCCCGCTTTCGGCCACGAAGTAAACCACTCTGCCAGCGTCGCGACCCGCCTCGGCATCGGACAGGTCCAGCCTCATCGCCTCGCAGGCGGGACTAAGACGCACGGCGGCGGCGAGGGCCTTCCGACCCTTCTCGCGGTCGGCCGTGTCCGAGCCGAGACGGAAGAAGAACATGCCCTGAATCCAGTGGGCCAGAGCGTCGTCAAAGGCGCCGTCCTTGAGGATCGGTTCGAGTTGGGCGTCGATGCGACCCAGACCCTCAGCGGTCTCGGGGGCTCGCAGGAGCCGATCCGCCTCGGGATTCTTGACGGGCGGAAGGTAGATTTCTGGGTCACCGAACGTCTCCTGGATGAAGCGCAGGCGGTTGAGCGAGACGCGGGCCCCGGCCTGATCGCCGGACTCCAAACGGTTTAGGGCCTGATACGAGGAGGCGAAGATGCGCTCGACGGGTTTTACGGCATAAGGGCTTGCAAGGTCGTTGATCAGCAGCGCCGACACTGCGCCGACGGCGGAGAAGTCCGGACGATCCTCCTCCGCCCGGAGCGCTCCCTCGGCCTCCTCCAGCGCGCGAATGCTCTCCCGGAGCCTGCCCAGCCTTCGCAGCGCCAGGCCGCGCTCGAGCTTCCAGAGCACGCCGTCCATCGGCCGCTCCGCTTCCGCCGCCCGCGCGGTGGATTCGACGAAGGACGGATCGCCGTCCTCATTGGCGGCCCGCACGGCGGCATGCCGGTCGGGAGATCCCGCGCATCCGGAAAGGAGCAGCCACAGCCCGATGGTCACAAAACGACTCACGCGACCATCATGCTGTCGGGACATGGCATGCTGTAAAGCGGGCAAGCGCTCAGATCTCCAGCAGGACCCTTCCGACCTTGAGCCAGAGCGGGGTCACGACCGCGCAGAGGGCCATGGTGACGGCCGAACAACGGAGCGAAAGCATCGCATCCCCCTTGAAGAGGTCGACGATCAGGAAGGTGAAGATGCCGCAGGGCATCGCCGCCTGCACCAGCATGACCTGGCGCAGGGAAAGGTCGGTCACACAGCAGGCCACGACGCCGAGAACGAGCGGCGGCATGACGAGCCAACGGACGACGATGACGCCTAGGCTGACCCGCAGGTCCTCCCGGAGCCTGAAGCCGCCGAGCAGCTCATGCAGGTAGATGCCGCTCAGCAGCGTGCCCACGGGGATGGCGCAGTCTCCCACGGGTTGGAGCACCTGGCAGAGGAAGCCGACGGTCTCCGTCGCGCCCAGCCCGGAAAGGTTGACGGCCAGAGCGACGAACAGGGCCACGGTCATGGGCTGCAGGAGATTGGCCATGCCCTTGCGCAAGGAACTCCCCGACAGCATCGCGATGCCCACGGTCCAGACCGCGGCCTCGACGCCGACGTTGTGCACCAGCAGCACGCCGACGACGTCCCGGTCGAAGAGCGCGGCGGTGACCGGTATGCCCAGGTAACCGAAATTGTTCACGCCTGCGGAGAAGGCGAAGGTCCGGCGTCGGACGCCGGCCGGAATCCCGGAAAGCGCCCCCACCGCGGTCGCCACGGCGTAACCGGTCAGGATGAGCAAGAAGCCGGCGCCGAGGTAGAGCAACGCCTGACCGCCGGAAGCGATGAGCGGATTGCGGCTCACGCGGTCGAAGATCATCGCCGGGAAGAAGACCCAGATGATCAGCCTCATGATGGGCTGACGGGCCTGCGGCCCGATCCAGCCCCGGCTTGCGAGGAACCAGCCCAGCAAAATCAGGGCGCCCAGTCCGGCCAAGGCCATGCCCAGTTCGGGAGAGAATAGGTCCACGGTCCAAGACGACCCAACAGAGGGCCGATTGGGAAGAACAAAAGGACCCCGTCGACGGCTCCCCGGCTCTTGACTCCGTCCCATTTCCGGACAGTATAAATTCAGTTCATTCTCAGTCCTCCCCGAGAGAGACCGACGTATCCATTTCGGGGGTGTTCCGGATTCGATTCCAGCCAAGATATCGCGACGGCACGCGGAGGACGCCAGTCCCCTCCTAAATCCGACCGGCGCAGTACAACTGCCAAAAACACCATCACGTTCGAGAACGACAACGTTCTCGCGCTCGCTGCCTAATCACAGCGACGAGCCCCTGAGCCCGCCCGCGGCCCAGAATCAGCTCGGTCAATGCGGGTGAACCCCTCCTCTGACTGACATCTCCGGGGTAAGCGAGAAGACAGGTAGGCCGCACGGGCGCCCGTCCCCCAATGCGGCCGAAATCAAAGGCGAGGCTAAGCGTGTAGAAGTTACGACGTAAGGGCCGGAAGACGTGGGTTCGACTCCCACCACCTCCACCATCTGAACGGCCACCCCGCCCCTCACGGGGACGGGCTGGTCCTTTGTGCCCGCTCAGACCCGCCTGTAGACCTCGAGACGGCAGTCGTAGCCGCCCAAGTCAACCGTGCGCCGATGCTCAAGGCGGAGCGGGAGCCCCTCGGGCTCGAGGCGGAGAGGATTCACGAAAACAAGCAGCCCGCCGGGCCTGAGCACTTCGGCCGAAACCTTGAAGAGGTCGGCGAAGAGTCCATGGAGATTCGGCACGCGGACGCGACGTCCCAGGGGTGGATTGGAAATGACCAAGGAGACCGAGCCGCGGCCGAGGCCGACCTTCAGCGGAGCATCGCGGAAATCGCAGGCGATGAACTCGCCGGTGACGTCTCTGACCGCGGCCGCATCGAAGTTCGCTCGGGCGAGCGCGACGGCCGCAGGGTCGATGTCGGTTCCAACGGCGCGACGCACGCCGCCGAGCATGGCCCGCTCGACGAGCTCGAGGCCGGAGCCGCAGAAGGGATCCCAGATGACCTCCGCATCGGTACCGAGCGAAACCCTGGCGAGGCAGGCCGCCAGCGGCGGATGCGATGCAGCGTCGACGGCGGCGGTGCGGTAATGCATCCGCGGATCGGGCGAGACACGCGGACGCAGTTCGACTCCTGCGCCCAAGGGAGAACTTATGACATCGATAGTCCAGGCGGCCGACTTCGGGTCGTTCAGGACGGAGGGAGCCAGGGCGTAGGCCCGCTCGGCGATGCGGTCGATGACCTTGGCGGAAGCTCCGTCCAAGGAAAGACGGTACCTGGGAGCGCCCGCGGTGAGCAGCTCCATCAGACGGACCGAACTCGCAGAGGCGATGAGGGCCGCCAGCTCATCCACGGCCGACGGCGCGCCCGGATTCCGGATGACGCCCAAGGGGAACGACAGGGTGTCGAAACACCTGAGCGCATGGGCCTCCGCCAGACTGAACTCCCGAGTGACGTCAGCGATGACGCAGCCGGCCCTCACCTCCCGCACCTTGAAGGGCGAACCGGACATCTCTTCGGCCACGAAGGACTCCAACCCGCGACGGCAGCGCAGATGCACCATGGATCCCAGGCGAAACGGAATGCGCACGTCAATCCTGGCGGAGACGCCGCCAGACTTGCGGGCCATGCCGGCCTTGACCTTGCGGACCGAGACCTCGGAGGTTTCGCCGGCCGCGACGGCCCTGAGCGTCGCTTCGCCGCCGACCTTCTCAAGGGCTTCGGCCAGCCTGCGACGTTCCCTTTCCTCGCCGCTGACCTTGAGCGCGTCCAGGATCGCCGACTCCTCGGCGGCTCCGGAGGCGAACTTGGGCAAAGCCGCGGCGGCATAACGCCTCACCTTCTCCTCCGGATCCTTCATCAGGCTCCGCAGCCAGTCCCGTGCCGCGTCCTTGAGCCGCTCATCCCGACAGGCCGAGACGACCGTACCGACCGCTCGGATCAGGGCGACGCGGGCGACCCGCTCCCGACCCAGCAGGCGGTCGAACGCCGGCACCTCCTCGGCGAGGAGCAGACCGGCGGGTAACGCCCTCAGCTGACGGTAAAGCTCATGGTCGGACCTCATCCGAGTTTGAAGACCGCCGCGCCGACAACCGATGTCAACGGGAGAGCCCGACCGACGTCTTCGGATAGGGGTTTTTTCCCAGAAAAAGCCAAAAGCTCGGCAGGCGCATGCCACACCTACGGCAGCCTCTCCGCGGCCCTGCATGGACCCGTCCGGACTACCTTTAAGTTGCTTTTGACAGGGGGGAATTATTGCCCACTAGATTTAATTGTCTGCGGCCATTCCCAGCCTCCGCAAGTCGGTCCCTGACCCATTTCCGTCACCTTAACGACCAAAACCAGATGATGCATAACGGACTCCCCCCCAAGCAGGGTCTTTATGACCCCCAGTTCGAACATGACGCCTGCGGCGTCGGCTTCGTCTGCCAGATGAAGGGCAAGCGTTCTCACGACATCATCCAGCAGGCACTGACCATCCTGGTGAACCTCGATCACCGCGGCGCCTGCGGTTGCGAGACCAACACCGGGGACGGCGCCGGCATCCTGATCCAGCTCCCCCACGCCTTCTTCACCAAGGTCTGTCCCGAAGCGGGCATCAAGTCGCTCCCTAAGCCGGGGCATTACGGCGTGGGCATGCTCTACCTCTCCCCCGACGTCAAGGTCCGCGCGAAGTCCGAAGCCGTGCTCGCCGAACTCGCCACCCAGGAAGGACTCACCGTCCTCGGCTGGCGCACCGTCCCCACCGTCAACCGGACCCTCGGCAGGACCGCCGTCGCCAGCGAGCCCTGCATCCGTCAGCTGTTCCTGGGACGTCCCGCTTCCTGCACCACCGACCAAGACTTCGAACGCAAGCTCTACATCGTCGGCAAGCAGGCTCACAACCGACTTCGCGCCTCCGGCCAGGACGGACACTACTACGCCTGCTCCTTCTCCTGCCGCACCGCCATCTACAAGGGCATGCTCATGCCCGAGCAGGTCGGACAGTACTTCCCCGACCTGGCGGACAAGTCGATGGACACCGCGCTCGCCCTCGTCCACTCGCGCTTTTCCACCAACACTTTCCCCAGCTGGGAGCGTGCGCATCCCTATCACTACATCGCGCACAACGGCGAGATCAACACCCTGCGCGGCAACGTGAACTGGATGAAGGCGCGCGAGCCCCTGCTGGCCAGCCCGCTGTTCGGCAAGGACATCGAGAAAATCAAGCCGATCGTGAACCCGAACGGTTCCGACTCCGCCATGTTCGACAATGTCCTCGAGCTCATGGTCATGGGCGGACGCGAACTGCCCGAGGCGATGATGATGATGATCCCGGAGCCATGGATTGGCCATGAGTCGATGAGCCCGGAGAAGAAGGCCTTCTACGAGTACCAGTCCTGCCTCATGGAGCCCTGGGACGGCCCCGCTTCCGTCGTCTTCACCGACGGCACGATAATCGGCGCAACACTCGACCGCAACGGCCTGCGCCCCTCCCGCTACTACGTCACCAAGGACGACTACGTCATCATGGGCTCCGAAGCCGGCGTGCTGCCCGTCGATCCCGCGAACGTCGCCAGCAAGGGACGCCTCCAGCCCGGACGCATGTTCCTCGTGGACATGAATGAGGGGCGCATCGTCGCCGACGACGAGATCAAGGCCCGCTACGCCAAGCAGAGGCCCTACCGCGAGTGGCTCGACAAGAACCTCATCAAGCTCGCCGACATCGCCGACGCCAAGGAGGTCCCCGACCCCGACCATTCCACGGTCCTGCAACGCCAGCTGGCCTTCGGCTACACCTTCGAAGACCTGCGCAAGCTCATGGTCCCGATGGGCAAGGACGGCGTCGAGGCCATCGGATCGATGGGTACCGACATCCCCCTAGCCGTGCTGTCCAACCAGTCGAAGCTCCTGTACGACTACTTCAAGCAGCTCTTCGCGCAGGTCACCAATCCTCCCATCGACTGCATCCGCGAGGAGATCATCACCTCGTCCGTCACGACCATCGGCCCGGAACGCAACCTACTCGACCCGCGCCCTGAGAGCGCCCATTTGATTGAGCTGCCCTCCCCCATCCTCACCAACGAGGAGCTCGCCAAGCTGCGTCACGTCGCGCACGGTCACTTCCGCTCCGTCACCGTGCCCACGCTCTTCGACGCCAAGTCGGGCGCCAAGGGTCTGGAGCAGGCGATGGAAGACCTGTGCAAGCAGGCTTCGCTGCACATCGACGCCGGCATCAACCTCATCATCCTGAGCGATCGCGGCGTCGGCCGCGACAAGGCCGCCATCCCGGCCCTGTTGGCCGTCTCCGGTCTCCACCACCACCTCATCCGCGAAGGCAAGCGCACCAAGGTGGGCCTCATCCTCGAGTCGGGCGAGCCCCGCGAAGTCCACCACTTCTGCACGCTCATCGGCTACGGCTGCGCGGGCATCAACCCCTACCTCGCGTTCGAAACCCTCGACGACATGATCCGCCAGAAGCTGCTGGAGGGCGTCGATCACTACACCGCCTACAAGAACTTCGTGAAGGCCGCCACTAAGGGCATCGTCAAGGTGGCCTCCAAGATTGGTATCTCGACCATCCACAGCTACCTCGGCGCCCAAATCTTCGAGTGCGTCGGACTGCGTCAATCCGTCGTCGACCGCTACTTCGTCGGGACGCCCTCCCGCATCGAGGGCGCCGACCTTGAGGCCGTCGCCGAGGAGACGCTCTCCCGCCACCGTATCGCCTACCCCGAACGCGTCGACACCCCGGCCACCCTGGGCGTTGGCGGCGACTACCAGTGGCGCAGCGAAGGCGAAGCCCACCTCTTCAGCCCCCAGGTCATCCACTCGCTCCAGAAGGCCGTCCGCACCGGCAACTACGAGACCTTCAAGGTCTACTCCGGCCTGGTGAACGACCAGCAGGCCCAAGTGTTCACGCTCCGCGGACTCCTCGGCTTCAAGCTGAGGCAGCCCGTGCCTATCGAGGAGGTCGAACCGGTCGAATCCATCCTGCGCCGTTTCAAGACGGGCGCCATGAGCTACGGCTCCATCTCTCAGGAGGCGCACGAGACCCTCGCTATCGCCATGAACCGCATCGGCGGTAAGTCCAACACCGGCGAAGGCGGCGAAGACCCCGATCGTTTCACCTGGACCAACGAACAGGGCGACTCCAAGAACTCCGCGATCAAGCAGGTCGCCTCAGGCCGCTTCGGAGTCACCAGCCGCTACCTGACCAACGCCCGTGAGATCCAGATCAAGATGGCGCAGGGCGCCAAGCCGGGCGAAGGCGGTCAGCTTCCTGGAGCCAAGGTATTCCCGAACATCGCCAAGGTGCGCCACTCCACCCCGGGGGTCGGCCTCATCTCCCCTCCCCCGCACCACGACATCTACTCCATCGAGGACCTCGCGGAGCTCATCCACGACCTCAAGAACGCCAACCGCGAGGCGCGCGTTTCCGTGAAGCTCGTCTCCGAAGTGGGCGTCGGCACCATTGCGGCCGGCGTCGCCAAGGCGCACGCGGACGTCGTCCTCATCTCCGGTTTCGACGGCGGCACGGGGGCCTCCCCGCAGACCTCGATCAAGCACGCCGGCCTGCCCTGGGAGCTCGGGCTCGCCGAGACCCACCAGACCCTAGTCCTCAACCGTCTGCGTTCGCGCATCGTGGTCGAGACCGACGGTCAGCTGAAGACCGGCCGTGACGTCGTCGTCGCCGCCCTGCTCGGCGCCGAGGAATTCGGATTCGCCACCGCCCCGCTCGTGACGCTCGGTTGCATCATGATGCGCGTCTGCCATCTGAACACCTGCCCGGTCGGCGTCGCCACCCAAGATCCCGAGCTGCGGAAGAACTTCACCGGTGACCCCGCCCATGCGGTGAACTTCATGAAGTTCATCGCCCAAGAGGTCCGAGAAATCATGGCCTCCCTCGGCTTCCGCACCCTCAACGAGATGGTCGGACGCACCGACGTGCTCGAGGCCCGCAAGGCCGTCGACCACTGGAAGGTCAAGGGCGTCGACCTGTCCAAGCTGCTCTACCAGCCCGAAGTAGGCGCCGAAGTGGGACGTTTCTGCACCGAGAAGCAGGACCACGGCCTCGAGAAGGGCATGGACCTTTCCGTGCTGCTCGAAAAGTGCCGTCCTGCCTACGAGAAGGGCGCCAAGGTCCGCCTCGAACTGCCCATCCGCAACACCCAGCGCGTGGTCGGCACCATCCTGGGCAATGAAATCACCAAGCGACACCCCGACGGCCTTCCCGAAGGTACGGTGCACGTCAAGCTCAAGGGCAGCGCCGGACAAAGTCTGGGTGCCTTCGTGCCCAGGGGCGTGACCATCGAGCTCGAGGGCGACGCCAACGACTACGTGGGTAAGGGCCTCTCGGGTGGATGTATCATCGTCTACCCCGACGCCAAGGCGACCTTTCACGCCCACGAGAACATCTTGCTCGGCAACGTCGCGCTCTACGGCGCAACGTCCGGCGAAGCCTATTTCCGCGGCGTCGCCGGCGAACGCTTCTGCGTGCGCAACTCCGGCGTCACCGCGGTCGTCGAAGGCGTGGGCGACCATGGCTGCGAATACATGACGGGAGGCCGCGTGGTCGTCCTCGGCGCGACCGGTCGCAATTTCGCCGCCGGCATGAGCGGAGGCGTGGCCTACGTCTACGACGACAGGGGCGACTTCGCCTCCCGCTGCAACAAGCAGATGGTCGGCCTCGAGAAACCCGACGAAAAGGACGCCGAGGAGCTCCGTGGCATCGTCCAGCGGCACGCCGAACTCACCGGCAGCGGGCGCGCCAAGTCGCTCCTCGCCGATTGGAAGTCCGCCTCAGGCAAGTTCGTCAAGGTCATGCCCAAGGACTACAAGCGCGTGCTCCAAGCCATCGCCGCCGCCCAAGCCAAGGGTCTCAGCGGCGACGCCGCGCTGCAGGAGGCCTTCGAAATCAACGCCCGCGACGAGGCCCGCGTGGGCGGAGGCTGAACCCGAACCGCCGAAAACTTCACACCATGGGAAAACCTACCGGATTCATCGAATTCCAGCGCGAACTCCCCAAGGACCGCGACGCGCTCACGCGCGTTGGCGACTGGAAGGAGATTCACAACCACCACGATGAGGCCAAGCTGCGCGCGCAGGGCTCCCGCTGCATGGACTGCGGCGTGCCCTTCTGCCACACGGGCAAGATCATCGGCGGCATGGCCAGCGGCTGCCCGATCAACAACCTGATCCCCGAGTTCAACGACCTTGTCTACAAGGGTCTCTGGCAGGAGGCGCTCGAACGCCTGCACCGCACGAACAACTTCCCCGAGTTCACGGGACGCGTCTGCCCCGCACCCTGCGAAGGATCCTGCGTGGTGGGCATCAGCCGACCGCCCGTCACAATCAAGAACATCGAGGTCTCGATCATCGACAAGGGCTGGCAGAACGGCTGGGTGCAGGCCCGTCCGCCGGCACGGCGCACGGGCAAGAAGGTCGCGGTCGTGGGCTCCGGTCCCGCCGGCCTCTCCGCCGCCGCCCAGCTCAATTACGCCGGGCACAACGTCACGGTCTTCGAACGCGACGATCGTCCGGGAGGCCTGCTCATGTACGGCATCCCGAACATGAAGCTCGACAAGCAGGAAGTCGTCCTGCGTCGCATCAGGCTCCTCGAGGACGAAGGCGTCACCTTCCGCTGCGGCGTGAACGTCGGACAGGAACTGCCGGTCGAGAAGCTCCGCAAGGAGTTCGACGCGGTCGTCATCTGCACCGGCGCCACCAAGCCGCGCGACCTCACGGTCGACGGACGCGCCGCCCAGGGCGTTCACTTCGCGATGGAATTCCTCCGCGCCAACACCAAGAACCTCCTTGACGGTAAGGCTCCGGACTCGACCATCAGTGCCAAGGGCAAGGATGTCGTGATTATCGGCGGCGGTGACACTGGCACGGACTGCGTGGGCACCTCGCTCCGCCACGGCTGCCGGTCGGTGGCCCAGGTCGAAATCATGGCGAAGTCGCCTCTCACCCGCGCCAAGGACAATCCCTGGCCGGAGTGGCCGAAGACCTACAAGGTCGACTACGGTCAAGAGGAGGCCGCCGCGAAGTTCGGCGCCGACCCCCGCGTCTATCTCACCACCGCCACCAAGGTGGAAGCCGATGAAAAGGGCCAGGTGAAGGCCGTCCACACCGTCCAAGTCGATTGGAAGAAGGACGACAAGGGCGTCTTCGGCCCCCAGAAGGTTCCGGGAACGGAAAAGGTGATGCCGGCCCAGCTAATCCTGCTTGCCATGGGCTTCCTCGGACCCGAACAGCCGCTCCTGGAGTCCCTCGGTCTCGAACGCGACGCCCGCTCCAACGTCAAGGCGGAGCACGGCAAGTTCACGACCAACGTCCCCGGAGTCTTTGCGGCGGGCGATTGCCGTCGCGGACAGTCCCTCGTGGTCTGGGCCTTCAATGAAGGCCGTGGAGCCGCCCGCGAGTGCGACCGCTACCTGATGGGCCGAACGGAGCTTCCCTAAGTCCTTGGGCGCCCCTCGACGAGGCCCGGCTTCCCGCCGGGCCTCCTCGTTTGCGCAGGGAGGGATTGCCCCGGAGGCCGACGCCATGGCACTGTGTCAGCATGTTGATTAACGGAAGGCTCAGGGAGGCAGCCCTTGCCACGGCCTTGGCCGCGGGCGAACTGCTCAGGAACGGAGCCTCCAAGAAGGTCAACGCCAGCACGGCCGATGACGTGAAGATGCAGGCCGACGTCGACTCGGAGACGCTGGTCCGGGAGAAGCTCCAGATCACGGGCCTTCCGGTGATCGGCGAGGAACTCGGCGGCGACCCCACCCTCTTCGACTCCAAAGAGCTCTACTGGGTCGTCGACCCGCTCGACGGAACTTACAATTATCTCCGAGCCCAGCCCTCCACCTGCGTCTCGCTCGGCCTCATGCGCGGACCTGAGCCGGTCCTGGGCGTGATCAGGGACTTCAACTCCGGTAAGACCTACCTGGGCGTGCCCGGAGAGGGCACGACGGTCAACGGGGTCCGGATTACACCGCGCTGGGCCGACACGATCGCCGACGCCTGCATCATGACGGGCTTCCCCGCCTCCGCCGACAAGTCAGGCCCGGCCATGGCGCTGTTCATCGATCAGGTCCGACGCTACAAGAAAATCCGCATGATCGGCTCCGCGGCGCTCGCCTTGGCCTACGTGGGCGAAGGCGTCGCTGACACCTACTACGAGTCGGGCACCAACCTCTGGGATATCGCCGCCGGACTTGCCATCATCCGGGCCTCCGGAGGGCACTACCGTCTGGTCCCGACCGGCAGGAGGCCGCTCAACTACGACCTCTGGGCTTCGGCGCGCGAGGAATGGACCCTTTGAGGGGGTTCATCGTCGACATCCACCCTCTCCGCCCCATCCTACGGGTCCATGTTCATCGAACCCGTCGCCGCCGCCGGCACGTCCTTCGAGGTCGCATTGGCCCGTCACGCCGAGAACGTGTTCGGTCAGGCCGCCAGCTCCACCGCCCTCTGGATCGCCGTGGCCATGGCGCTGGTCTACATCCCGTTGCTCGGCCGACTCGCGGCACGCCACTTCTTCGGCACTGAGTCATCCCTGCCCGGTCTCGGTGCGGCCGGAATCGTCTCCGTCGGACTCACTTTCGCCGTGGTCTGCATGGCGGACAGCAGCCTCACAGGCCTAGTCCCGGCCAGCCTGCACGTACTGACGGTGTCGATCTGCACGGGCGTGGCCGTTCTGCTCGTGACGAGCGCCTGCGCCCAGGCGCTGTCCATGGGCTTCGGGCCCTCGCTGGGACTCCAGCTCGTCTTCTGGAACATCGTGCTACTGGCACGTCTGTCCACGAAGTTCCTGACGGACTTCTGGACCCACGTCTGAAGCGCCTCCGACGCCTCAGCCGGTCGCCTGCAGTCCGGCCGCGATGGCGTTGAGGGATAGGAGCATCTGGGGAAGGAGGGCGTCCGCCTCCTTCTTCTCACCCGCGTCGACATGTCGGCGCCAGTCCTTGAGGAGGGCCACCTGCTGTTCATGGAGGAGGTCGATGGCCGACTCACGGAGACCGATGACCTTCCTGAGCCTCGGCCTACCGGTCGTGAGAGTCCCCTCGGATATTTCGTCGAGCATGCGACGGGCCAGGGAATGCTCCGTGAGGATCCGCCCCAGGAAGGCCGAACGCAGCTTGCGGTCGGTGACCATGCCGCCGTACAGGCGCATCATGGTTCGATTGGCCGCGATGACACTGGTCGAAGCGTTCTTGAACATGTAACGCAGGGGCGCCCAGTCATCATGATGGCTGACGATGAGCTCGTAACCCTTGGGGTCCTCCTCCTTGAGACGGGCCATGGCGCTGCCGACGCCGTACCATCCCGAGAGGTAGAACCGCGCCTGACTCCATGCGAAGACCCAGGGAATGGCACGCAGATCCTCCAGGGAGGCCGCGCCAGTTCGCCGCGAAGGACGGGAACCGATGCGGCTGGCCTCGATGACGTCGATGGGGGTGGCCTGTCTGAAGAACTCGATGAAACGGGGGGTCCGGATGAGCTCCTGATAGGCCTCCCTCGAGGACTCGGCCAGACGGTCCATGACCCTGCCGAGGGAGACCTCGTTGCGTACGGCCACCTCGTGCAGGAGCGTGTTCTGGGTCACGCCCGCGGTGAGGAGCTCGAGGTTGTTCACCGCGGTGATGTGATTGGCGTACTTCTTGGTGATGGTCTCGCCCTGCTCGGTGATGCGGAACTGCCCGTTGATGGTGCCGGGCGGAAGCGCGTCGATGAACCGATGGGTGGGGCCGGCGCCACGGGAGATTGTACCTCCCCGGCCGTGGAAGAAGACGATGCGGACACCGTGCCTGGCGCCGATGCCCGCGAGGTTCTGTTGGGCGCGATAGAGATTCCAGAGCGAGGCCAGGATGCCGCCGTCCTTGTTGGAGTCGGAGTAGCCGATCATGACCTGCTGGACCAGGCCGTCGGTCAGGCCTGCGTCACGGCGTGCCTCCAGGGTGCGACGCGTCATGGGATGCGCCAGAAATTCGTCGAGTATGCCGGTGCTGCGCTCGAGGTCATCGATCGTCTCAAAGAGGGGCACGACAGGCAGCAGGCAGTGCGCCTCATCGGGTCCGCCCGCAGTCATGCCCGCCTCACGGGCGAGCAGGTAGACGGAAAGAAGGTCGGAGACGGACCGCGTCATGCTGACAATCAGGGAGCCGAGTCCGGCCGAGCCATGCGCGGCGATGTGCTCGGCCAACGTGCGGTGGCAGGCGATCACGGCGTCGGCCTCCGCGCCGACGCTGGTCTGCTCCCGGAGGAAAGGACGGGGTGAGCGCAGCTCAGCGTCTAGAAAACCGAGCCGGCGCGACTCGTCCCAATGCGCATAGTCGTGATCGTACTGTCCGGCGGCCTCCAGCAGCTGGCCGATCGCCTTGTCATGGAAGGCGCTGTTCTGGCGGATGTCCAGGCAGGCCATGTGGAACCCGAAGGTGCGCAGGAACCTGACCAAGGGGTCGATTTCCGACCTTGCGATGCGCCCCGCTCCCACCTCGACCAAGGTCTCGCGAAGGAACAGTAGGTCGGCCACGATGCCGTCAGGGGTGGCATGCTGGCCGGGCCGCAGGGGTTCTCCCGCATTCGGCGCACGCAGTCGGCAGAGATTGACGTACTGGCGCCAAGTCTCGCCGAGGTTGCGCTTCAGGGCTGACTCGCCGGCCTCGCCATGGGCGGCCGCGTGATTTTCGACCTGCCGGATGAAGACGGGCGGAGGTTCCTGCAGGTGATCGCCCAGAGAGAGTCGCTGGCCCAGCTGATCCAGCCGCTCATGGCAGATGCCCAGGGCGGCGGCGCGCAGCTGCTCAAGGGCGCCCTTGGTCACCTCAGCGGTCACCAGAGGGTGTCCGTCACGGTCCCCGCCCACCCAGGTGCCGAGGCAGATATGCGGCAGGGCGTCGGGATGCTCGATGCGCTCAGGGTCGAAGCCGGCCTCCTCCCACGCCTGACGGAGGCGCAGGTCCATGCTCACGACGGCGTCTGGAAACACCTTGGTCAGGAAATACAGGATGTTGCGGAGCTCCGACTGGACGTCGGGCTTCTGCTGGTAGAACTCCCCGGTACGCCACAGACGCTCCAACGCCACCTTGATTTCCTCACGGATGGCGCGCTGCTCGGCCGCGGTCCACATGTTGTTCTCACGTCGCACGAGCAGCTTGTAGATCTCACGGTGGATCTCGAGCACGGTGGCGCGCTTGGCCTCGGTCGGGTGGGCGGTCAGCACGGGCTCGATTACGATGCGGGAGAGACGCTTGGCGATCTGGCGGTCGGTCAGCTCGGCCTCCTTCAGTTCCTTCAGCGCCCTGCCCCATGAGCCGGGATCCGAGGCGAGCCCGTGGCGGTCCTCCCGGAGGCGCTTGGACTGGGCCGACGCGTTCTCCTCCACCATGTTCAGTAGTTGGAAGGCGATGGAGTAGGCCTGCACGCCGCGGTAGGAGAAGATTTGCACGCCGCGCAACTTGCGCTTGCCCATCCACGGGAGCGTGCCGGCGATGTCCTTGTGGCCGAGCTGCTCGAGCACGTCCACGAAGCAGCCCATCATGAAGTCGAGGTCCTTGTCGACCTTGCGCAGGCCCTTGGCCAGATCGTTGCTGATTGCGGTGCCCATGCGACGTGAGTCGTAGCACGGCGGTCGGAAACGCCGCAACCGCAATCGGGCGCGGCTTGCGTCCGTGGGCGGACCGCTTTTGGTCACGTTAGCCATGGCTACCGAAAGGATCATCCTGCCCGACCTCTGGCAGCAGAAGGCGCTCTGGGCGCTCCGGATGGGTCGGGACGTGGTCCTGCAGGCTCCCACGGGTGCCGGTAAGACCCACGTCTTTGAGCTGCTAATGGACGGCGGGAACCGCGGTCAGGCGGTCTATACGGTCCCGACCCGCGCCCTGGCCAATGACAAGCGTGCCGAATGGTCGGCGGCCGGCTGGGACGTCGGCATCGCCACGGGTGACCTGAGCGAGAACCTCGGCGCACCGGTGGTGGTGGCGACGCTGGAGACCCAGCGGCAACGCATCCTCGACGGCCGGGGACCCGACCTGCTGGTCATCGATGAGTTCCAGATGCTGGCCGACCCGAGGCGCGGGATAGCCTATGAGACGGTGCTGGCCCTGGCGGGCAAGGGCACGCAACTCCTGCTCATGAGCGGCAGCGTCGGCAATCCCGCCGCGGTCGCGGATTGGCTACGGGGCCTGGGACGTACGGTCGAGCTGATCGTGGAGACGAACCGGCCGGTCCCGCTCGAGGAGGCCTCGCTCGACGGACTCGAGGTCAGTGAAGCCCCCAACGCACGCGGCGTGGTCGCCCGCGCGGTCATCAAGGCCGTGATGGCGGACCTGGGACCGGTGCTGGTCTTCGCGCCACGACGCAAGGCGGCGGAACAGCTGGCCGACGCGATCGCCGCCGGCCTCCCCTTGGGCTGCGGACCTGAACTTTCCTCCCGGCAGCGCACGCTGGCCGGCGACCGCCTGACGAGGCTGCTCCGACAAGGGGTCGGACTCCACCACAGCGGACTCACTTATTCGCAACGGGCCGACCTGGTCGAACCTTGGGCCAAGTCAGGCCGACTGAAGGTGGTCGTCGCCACGACCGGGCTAGCCTCGGGAATCAACTTCTCCTTGCGCTCGGTACTGGTCACGGACCGTCGTTACATGTCCGAGCACGCCGAGCGGGAGATCAGGCCGGACGAGCTGCTGCAGATGTTCGGACGGGCCGGGCGACGGGGAATGGACGAAAGGGGCTACGCGCTTTGGACTGGGGACTCCCCGCGTCTGGGTGAAGCCCGCCCGCTTCAGCTCCGCCGCGCCGAGAGGCTGGACTGGCCGGCCTTCCTTCACCTGATGCGGAAGGCCGATGAACCGATGACCGCCGCCGCACGATTCGCTGGCTCACTCTTCACCAAAGAGCCAATCGACCTCGCATTGGACCGACTGGAGGAACTCGACGACCCGACGGCTCCGGTCTCTGAAGGACCGTTGCGTAAAATCAGGGAGATCAAGGGCGCGGACGGCACCTGGCAACGCGAACGCCCCCTAGTAAGGCTGCGGCTCGACCGTACGCTCTACCAAGCGAGGGGAGACTGGCACCCCGCCGTCTCCAAGCCGGACTCGCTCCGTTTCATCAGGCATGGGACGCCGTGCAAATTGGCGACCGCCGACGGCTCCGTCCGCTACGGCCGGACGGTCACGCTCGCGCACTTCCCCGCCAAGGAAGGGGCGACGCGGCTCGTCCCCGCCGAATGGCTCCTCAAGGCCCTGCGCAAGCAGGACGGAGGCCGGACACGTCGGCTGGATTGGAAACTCGAGACGCTGGAAAACCAGATTCTCCCGCTGTTGCCGAGTCTGACGGACGGCGGCGTCGCGACGGGACAGATCTTCCTGGGACGGGATAGCGTCCAAGTGCGTCTCGACTACGCGGGCGTCATGGTGGACGCGTTCCAGGACGCCTCTGGCGCGGCCCTGCTCAACCCCGAGCGACGGGAGGTGGAGAAGCGCGACATCGTGCTCTCGGAGGCGCTCGGAGGAGCGACGCTTCATGCGGCCCGGGCTGGACGCCTCTGGCGACGGCTGGGACTCATCAATCCATCCGGACACCCCACGCGCCGGGGTGAAATCGCCTCCCTATTCCTGCACGGCGAAGGCCTCGCCGTCGCCGCGGCCCTCGAGGATGAAGGCTATCATGTCGAAGACCTTGTCTGGGACCTGGCCGAACTGCGCGCAGGCGACCGACTGGGAGCGTCGGGCCGAAATGCCAGCCGGCTCGGGGCAGTCTGCCGTCTCACCTACCGTTCGCTCACGGCCGAGGGCTACCTTCGCGACGGCCTGCCGACGAGCTTCGGCGAAGGGTGCGCCGAGGCGCTCCGTGCCTACGCCCTTCACGGCAAGACGCCGCCGCAGTCGGAGGACGGCGCCGACGCGGGCGACCTCGAGCGCGCCGCCCTCGAATGGCGCAGCACGCTGCAGCTCATCGCCCACGGCCCAGACCACCTCTGGCCACGCTGGCAGGCGCTGAAACGTGCTTCCTATGACGCCCTGCTCGCGCTCGAGTCTGCCCGCCGGACCGTCACCGCTTCCTGATCGCGGCCGCGGCAGTCCCCCGTGAACTCCTTCTCATGCTTCCAGTTCTGAGGCTTGGTGTCGTTGGTGCCCAGCATGATGACCACGACGTCGGGCTCCATGGCCAGCGCGTTCCGATACTTCTTCTCTTTCTGGTAGGGGAATTCGCCCTTACGCAGCAGGGTGCGGCCGCTCACCCGGAAGTTTCCGATGAGATAACCGTCACCCAGGAGCTCCTGCAGCTGCGCGGGGTATGATCTGCCGCGCTGGGCACCCACCCCCTGGGTGATGCTGTCGCCGACGCAGGCGATCTTCTCGGGCTGGGCGGCGCGAGCGGACATGGCCAGAAGCAGAAGGAGAAAGGAGGCGAGAATCCGGCTCAAGGCCATGAATAAAGGCCTCAAGGGGGTCTTTCCGGGACGGACGAGGTTTCTGCTCGCCCCTGCGGGCGGCAGCATCAATCATGACAGGACAGTCGTATACGCGCGTCCGCACGGAGCGATCCGTGAGGAAAGTCCGGACACCACAGGGCAGGATTCCCGTCGCAAGCCGGGGCACGGCGCAAGCCGTGACGGAAAGTGCCACAGAAAACAGACCGCCCCGCGAGGGGTAAGGGTGAAAAGGTGGGGTAAGAGCCCACCGCTCCAAGGGCGACCGAGGAGGCACGGAAAACCCAATCCGGTGCAAGACAAACAGGGGCCGTCATCAGGCCGCCCGCCGAGGACCCGGGTTGTCGCACCGCCGCAAGGCGGGACCGCAAGGCCAGAGAAATGGACGCGCAGGGGGTCGGTGAGAGCCGCCCCAGACAGAATCCGGCTTACAGTGTGCGACTCAGAAGACGAAGGGCCGGGCGGAGACGCCCGGCCCTTCCCCTTCCGCCCTCAGCGACGCGCTAGTCAACGCTGGGCAATCGGCACGTAGGCCCGGGAGGCGGAACCGACGTAGATCTGACGGGGACGGTGAATCTTCTGCTTGGGCGTCTCGGCAATCTCCTTCCAGTGGGAGATCCAGCCCGGCATGCGACCGATGGCGAAGATGACGGTGAACATCTCGGTCGGGATGCCGATAGCCTTCAGGATGATGCCCGAGTAGAAGTCGACGTTCGGGTAGAGATTGCGCTGCTTGAAGTAGGGGTCGTTCAGGGCGGCCTCCTCAAGGCGCATCGCGATCGTCAGGAGCGGGTCGTTGATGCCGAGGATCTTCAGCACCTTGTCGCACTGGGCCTTGATGATTTTGGCTCGCGGATCGTAGTTCTTGTAGACGCGGTGGCCGAAGCCCATCAGCCGTACGTTCTTGGTCTTGTCCTTCGCGTTGGCGATGAACTTGGAACCGTCGTCGCCGGAGGCATGGATCTCCTGCAGCACTTCGATTACGGCCTGATTGGCGCCGCCATGTAGGGGACCCCAGAGGGCGCAGACGCCTGCGGAGACGGAGGGGAAGAGGTTGGCCCCGCCGGAAGCCACCATCCGGACGGTGGAGGTGGAGCAATTCTGCTCGTGGTCGGCGTGCAGGAGGAGGATGAGGTCGAGCGCTTTGGCGATTTCAGGATGCACCTGATAGTCGGCGTTGGGCTGGGAGAAGAGCAGGTGCAGGAAGTTGGAACAATAATCGAGGCCCGGCTTGGGATACACGGAGGGCTCGCCTTCCTTGGAGCGGTGGGCGAGGGCGGCCAAAGTGCGGACCTTGGAGATGAGCACGGCCGCCGTCTCGTCGAAATGGGCCAGGTCGTTGGCACGCTCGTTGGTGCCGAGCTGCGAGTAATAGCAGCCGAGGGTGTTGAGGGTGGCCGAAAGCACGGCCATGGGATGGGCGTTGCCGGGGAAGCCGCTGAGGGCGATGCGCAGGCCCTCGTGAATCTGCGAATTATCAAGGATGCGCGCCTTGAAGGCGGTCAGCTGGGCGGTGGTCGGAAGCGCGCCGTAGATCAGCAGGTAGGCGGTCTCGATGAAGTTGGACTTCTCGGCCAGCTCCTCGATGGCGTAACCGCGGTAGCGCAGCACGCCCTTCTCTCCGTCGATGAAGGTGACCTTGGACTCGCAGGCGCCGGTGTTGGCATAGCCGTCGTCGAAGGTGATGTAGCCGGTCTCGTCGCGCAGCTTGCGGACATCGATGCCGCGCTCGTTCTCGGAGCCGACTAGGATGGGGAGGACGATTTCCTTGTCGTCCAGCTTCAGGGTGGCGTTCTTGTCGGTCATGGCGGGGAATTCCACCAGGACGCAGGGCTGTCCTCAGCGGACTCTTAAATTCACGAAATTCCGGTAGAGTTGCAAGCCTTTGGCCTGACTTTTCTCCGGGTGGAACTGCACGGCGAACACCCTCCCCTTGCGGACGCCGCTCACGAAACCTCCGTCGTAATTGGTCTCACACCAGACAAGCGACGGATCGGTGTCCGGGACGAGGTAGCTGTGCACGAAATAAAAGGGTTCACCCTCGGTGCGCAGGCCCTCGGTCAGGGGCGCGCCGGGCCTGAAGACCGCCTCGTTCCACCCCATGTGCGGGATGCGCAGGCCGGGCCGGGAGACGAAGCGGACGACCTGTCCGGGGAAGATGCCGAGGCCGCGTCGGTCGGCCTCCTCGGAACGCTCGAAGAGGGCCTGCAGGCCGAGGCATACGCCGAGGAAGGGACGGTCCTCCCGGATCCAACCCCTCAGGAAGTCATCGAAGCCGGACCCACCGAGGCAGTCCATGCAGTCGGCGATGGCGCCCTGCCCGGGAAAGACGACCGCTTCGGCCGAGGCGGCTTCCGCCGGAGCGGCCGCCAGGAAAGGATCAGCCCCGACGGCGGCGAGCGCACGGGAGACGCTGCGCAGGTTGCCCATGCCGTAGTCGATCACGGCGACCCGCGGGCGACGCTCTGCGACGCTTCCGGTCACGTCAGGCTAGGGTGCCCTTGGTGCTGGGGACGCGGCCGCCCTGACGGGGGTCGGTCTCGACGGCCTGCCTGAGGGCACGCGCAAAGGCCTTGAAGAGCGCCTCCGCCACGTGGTGAGGCTCCTCTCCATACTCGAGCTTGAGGTGCAGGTTGCAGCCGAGGGAGTTTGCGAGGCCCTGGAAGAACTCGCGTATCAGGGCGATGTTGAAGTCCTTCACCATGTAATTGGAGACGTCGGCCTGATAGACGAGTATGGGCCGGTTGCTCAGGTCCACGGCGCAGCGCGCCAAGGTCTCGTCCATAGGTAGGATGAAGAAACCGTAGCGGCGGATGCCGGCCTTGTCGCCCAGGGCCTGCTTGATGGCCTGCCCGAGGACGATGCCGACGTCCTCCACCGTGTGGTGATAGTCGACGTCGGTGTCTCCGTCGGCCTTGACCTTGAGATCCACCATGGAGTGGCGGGCCAGGAGGGTCAGCATGTGGTCGAAGAAGGCGACGCCGGTCGAGACCTCGGACGCACCCGTGCCGTCAAGGTCCACCTCGAGGGCGATCTTAGTCTCCGCGGTGTCGCGGTGGATGCTGGCCTTGCGGGACCCTGCGCTCATGCGGTCAAACTCTCCCCGGCGCCTTGCGATGTCAACCCTCGGCCGTCCAGGCACGGGCCGCGGCGAGGAAGGCGTCTGCCTCGGCGTCGGTTCCGACGCTCACGCGCAGGCACTTCTCAGTGAGCGGATGCCCGGGGAATCTGCGCACGAGGATGCGACGCGCCTTCAGGAATTCGAAGGCGTGAGCGGAGGTCTCGGGCGACGGCGGACGGTGGACGGACCGGGGCTCGGTGAGGACGAAGTTGCCGTGCGGCTCCACGCTGCTCCATCCAATGGCGGCGAGCTCCGCAAGCATGCGACGCCGGGTGGACTTCACCGCGGAGACACTGCGGTCAAGCCAGGCACGGTCGTGCAGCGCCGCCGCGGCCGCGGCCTGGGCGAGACGGTCGAGGTTGTAGCTGTCGCGCACGCGGTGCAGCAAGGGGGCGGTCTCCCGCGGACACAGCGCGTAGCCGGCCCGGAGCCCGGCGAGGGCATGCCCCTTGGAAAGGGTGCGGGTGACGACGACGTTGGGTGACCCGCGCGCGAGGTCCACGCAGTCGGAATCCGAGAAAGCGGCGTAGGCCTCGTCGACCACTAGCAGTCCAGGGAACCGATCCGCGAAAGCGGAGACGCGGTCGGGCGTGAACCGGATGCCCAGAGGCGCGTTGGGATTGGTGAGGAAGAAGACGGCGGCTCCGCAGGCGGCGGCCGCTTCCAAGTCGAAGCTCAGGTCCGGCAGGACCGGCACCTTGACCACCGGGGCGCCCTGCGCCGCCGCCAGGACGGGGTAGAGCGAATAACTGGGATCAAGCATGCCCACGGCGCGGCCGGGGCCGCCATAGGCGCGGATGATGAGGTTAAGCAGGTCGTCCGAGCCATTGCCCGCCACGATCCTGTCGGCCGGAAAGTCGTGGACCTTGGCGGCAGCCTCGCGCAGGGGGGATGAATCCGGCGAGGGGTAGAGACGGAGCGCCGCGCCGTCGCCAGCGACCGCGGACCTGATGGCGTCGAGTGCGGCTTCGCTGGGAGGATGAGGGTTCTCGTTGGTGTTGAGCTTCACCCACGCCCCGCCCTGCGGCTGCTCGCCGGGAACGTAGACGGGCATGGCCGCGACGTGGGGATTAGGCGAAGGCGAAGAATTCATCGGTGTCCCAGCCGCTTCGAGGCGAACTCACGGAGCAAAGTCCGCGTCTGCGCCGCGTCGGACGCGGCCAGCACCCGCGTCGCCAGCGCGTCGAGCTCGGGACGCTGGCAGTGGCGCAGCAGGAAGCGCACCTCGGGGATGGCCGAGGCCGACATGCTGAGCTCGCTGGCGCCGAGCGCAAGCAGCAGGGGCGCCCACTCGGGGTCGCCGCCAAGCTCCCCGCAAACGGAGGCGGGGATACGCGCCGACTCGGCCGCACGGAAGATCGCGCGGAGGCTCTGCACCACGGCGGGATGGCACGGGTCGTAAAGCGAGCCGACCTTGCGGTTGCCCCGGTCGACGGCCAGCATGTACTGGACGAGGTCGTTGGTGCCGACGCTGAAGAAGTCGCACTCGCGCGCGAGACGGTCCGCCACCGCCACGGCCGAAGGGATCTCGATCATCGCCCCCAGTCGCACGGGCGCCGCGGGACGCACGCCCTCCGCGGCCAGCGAGGCCTCGGCCTCACGGAACGCCGCCTTGGCCGCCAGCATCTCCTCCACGCCCGAAATCATGGGGAACATAATGGAGACGGGGCCGTGCACGGCGGCCCGGATGATGGCCCGGAGCTGCGGCCGGAAGACCTCGGGGTGGGCCAGGCAGAGACGAACGGCACGGAACCCCATGAAGGGGTTGTCTTCCGGCTCGAGCACGCCCAGACGCTTGTCTCCGCCGAGGTCTAGGGTGCGGAAGGTCACCGGATCGCCCGACGCCCGACGGATGACCTCCGTGTACTCGCCGTACTGCTCGTCCTCGCTCGGCCAGTCATCGATCCTGAGGTAGAGGTTCTCGGTACGGTACAGTCCGACGCCGCGCACGTGGAAAGCCTTCAGGTCCTCCATGTCCGAAGGCCCGCCGATGTTGGCGCGCAGCTCGAAGCGGGAGCCGTCCGACATCACGTCCTCGAAGGCCACCTCGGACATGACGCGGTCGCGTCGGGTCCGGATGATGAGCTCACGCGCGCGGTATGACTCGAGGGTCGGGGCGGTGGGATTGACGATGACCAGGCCGTCCTCGCCGTCGACCAGCACGAGGTCGCCATCGTTCACCGCGGCCATCAGGCCGGTCACGCCGACGACCGAGGGTATGCCGAGGGCGCGCGCCATGATGGCGGAATGACTGGTGCGCCCCCCTTCCTCGGTGACGAAGGCGGTGATGCCGCCGGACTCCGCGCTGACGGTGTCGCTGGGCGTGAGGTCGCGGGCGACGAGCACGCGTCCGCCGCCGACTTGGTCGCCACGCTCGGGCTGGGCTCCGACGAGATGGTCGAGCACGCGACCGGTCACGTCGCGGATGTCCGCCGCCCGGCCCCGGATAATCTCGGACTCCATGCTCTCGAAGAGTCCGACGTAATGCTGGGCGCTCTCCTTGAAGCAGTGCTCGATGTTGCGACGCGTGGCGCGGGTGCGCGACACGACGTCATCCAGCAGGGCCACGTCCTCGAGGACGAGCAGCTGGGCGTCGAAGATCTGCGCCTCGGCCTCGTTGAGGCGGAGGGCGACCTCGTCCCTCACCTTGATGATGTCGGCACGGGTGGCGGAAATGGCCGACTCCAGGCGATGGATTTCGGCCTCAGGATCCTGGTTCTCGACGCACGGCACGAGCGCCATGCCACGGAACAGCACGTAAGCCGGCCCACGGGCCACTCCGGCTGAGGAGGCCGTGCCGACGAGGCGTACCTCGGTCCTGTGACTTGCAGCCTGCATGCGGGATGTCAGTTCACGCCCGCAAGTGACGGTGGCAAGGCCTTATGCCTCCGCAAAATCGGGCTCGGACGCCTCGTCCAGTCCGGGCTCAGGAATGAAGGCAGGCATGGGCATGGGCGGCGGCAAGCCGTCGAAGACGCCGGAGGAAACCGGCGGGTCGGGTTCGTCAGGGGAGACGGAAAGGGGGAATTCGGGTTCGGACACGGCGCCGACCGCCGACTCCACGTAGTACATCAGACCGGAATACTCGGCGGGCACGGTCACCCTCAGCTCGACGAAGATGAGGAGCAGCAGACACAGATGCGCGGAGACGCGTCCGAGCCTCTGGGCGAAGGCGCTCAGGTAACGAAGGGCCTGGGCCGCGCCGGCCTGACGGCATGAACGGAGGTAGGCGGTCTGGGCTGCATGCAGCCGCATGCGCGACTGGAATCGGCTGCTCAGGTCGCCGGAGGCCCGGATTGCGTCGCGCAGCCGCAGGACCTGGGCCTGGCCGGCCACGCCGTCAAGGTAGGCGTAGGTCAGCTGGTCGAACTCGGGGAGCGAAGGGAGCGTCTCCTTGCGGAGCACGGCCTCGGCGGCCTCGCGGCTGGCCAGGCCGCGCTGGGCGCGACGCAGCCGTACGCGGGCGCGGAAGAGCTCCCGGTTGTCGGGCGATCCGGAGACGAAGGCGCGCAGGGCGGAAAGGTCGGAAGCGGAGGCGGACCCCTCGACGTAGCGGACGACCAATGATTCGAACTGAAGGACGTTCACTGCCTGAACTCCCCTCCCATGAGATTGCGCAGGGCCTCGCGGGCCCGGTTGATGCGGCTCTTGACCGTGCCGATGGAAAGGCCGAGCTCCTCGGCGATCTCCTCATAGGACAAGTTCTGGACGTTCCGCATGGTAAGTATCTGAGCGTGCTCCGGCTTGAGTTGTTCCATGCACTCGGCCACTTTGCTCACAAATTCGTTGTGCTGGGCCTCGCCGCCCGGACCCTGGGATCCGTCCGGAAGGATGTCATGCAGGGTGGTTCCTTGGTCCTCGCCGAGGTCGGCGTCCAAGGACATGGACTGATCACGCTTGCGCCGACGCCAGTACCAGTAGCGATTACGAGCGAGATTGGCGCCAATCTGATGAATCCAGGTCGAAAAAGTGGCCGTACCGCGGAACGAAGTGAGCACCCGGTGAGCCCTTATGAAGGTGTCCTGGGTGATCTCCTCGGCGTCCTGACGGTTGCGCAGCAGGGAGAACACCTTGGCGAAGATCCGCCCCTGGTATTTCAGGACGAGCTCATTGTAGGCCGAAAGGTCGCCCTTTCTGGCCCGATCAAGGGCGGACTGGTCGGCTTCAGTTTCCATGGGGTCCAATGAAGGGAAATGATGCTGACAAAAACCCACTTTTCAACTGCTCTTTCCAATCTCCGTCCGCCCAGCCGTCCGGCCCCATGCTGCCCTCTTTTAAGAAGTCCTCCCAAGTGCGTTGGCTTAACTGTCTTTCCGGCGCCCGTGGCCTGGCCAAGGATCTCTCGGCGGCCCATCCGAACTGCTCCGTCCGCGTCATGCAAGGCGGTGCGGACCTTATGCTGGAGCCCGGCGAAAGGCCCTCGTTCCTGAACGGAGCCGCCTTCCGCTCGCCGACCGGACTCACCGAGGTCTCCACCCTGCAGACCGACGGGGCGCTCCTGGTGGTGGGCCCGGAGGATGACACGACCATCGAGGCCGCGGATTGCTCGCGGTGGGCGCTGTTCGACGTCATCACGGGCGAACAGATCGCGGAGTGCCCGGCGGTCGCGCTGCTGGACCGCGCCGCCGAACTGGGTCGCGCCCCGGACACGCTGGGCTGCACGCCGTGCGGCCTGGAAATCGGGTTCAGCCTCTCCAAGGTCGCCCCCCTGCTCGCTCCCGCCCCCGAGCCCGTCAAGTCGGCCACGGCTTCGCTTTCGGCAGAACTGAACAAGGGGGCCCACGTCTGCCCGGTCTGCTGGACGCGCTTCGACGCCGGCGATGCCCTCAGCGTCGCGGTCCATGAGGACCTGCGCGGCGATCCGGTGCTGGGCTCTGACGCCAGGCTCCGTTTCCATCCGACGCGCTTCAACGACCAGGGGCTCGCGCTCGACCCGAAGGGCCTCGCCTGCACCGACATGGCGTGCCCTCACTGCCGCCGCCAGCTGCCGCCCGGCTACCTCGACCTCCCTCATCGCATCATCTCGCTCATCGGCGCGCCGAGCTCAGGCAAGTCCTACTACCTGGCCGTGCTCACGCGCGTGCTGCAGGAACGCCTGCCGACGGACTTCGGTCTGGCGTTCCGCGACGGCGACCCGAGCGGCAACATGTTGCTCAACCAGATGCGCAATTCGCTGTTCTCGGCGACCACGCCGGAGGAGGCGCTGCTCGGCAAGACCGCCCTGGAAGGCGCGACCTATGAGAAGCTGCCGCGCCTGGGCAAGATGGTGTCCCTCCCGCGTCCATTCATCTATTCGGTGGGCCGGCCCGGCCAGCGCTCGAAGGAGAACTCGATGATCTTCTACGACAACGCCGGCGAGCACTTCGAACCGGGCATCGACATCCATGACTCGCCCGGGGCGATGCACATCGCCACCTCCTCCGGGCTGATCTTCCTCTTCGACCCCACCGCGAACGCCCGCTTCAAGTCCAGGCTGGTGGGCGTCGGGGATCCCCAGCTCACGATGCGCGGCCGAATCGACCAGCAGGACACGATCCTCGCCGAGATGGAGACGCGCATCAAGCGGGTGCTGGGCCTTTCGCACGAGCAGAAGATCGCCACGCCGCTGGCGTTCGTGGTCGGCAAGTGCGACACCTGGGCCCACCTGCTGCCTTCGCCGCTCGAGCCGGTCGTGCGCAACGGAGGACTCGACCTCGCCGCGCTCGACCGCAACTCCGGCCGCGTGCGCACGGTCCTCGCCGAACTCTGCCCCGAGCTCGTCGCCTCGGCAGAGTCGCTCGCCTCCGAACTGCTCTACTTCGCCGCCACCTCCTTCGGTCACTGCCCAGTGACGGTCGAGGCGGGACCCAACCGCGGACGCATCGCGCCGGACCCCCTGCGGCTCTCGCCCGCGCACGTGCACGAGCCGGTCTACTGGCTACTCCGGCTCGCCTCTCCCGACCTCATCTCCTCCGCCCCCTGACATGCCCCTGCAGCTCATCTTCACTTCGGCTCCGCAGGGGCTGGCCGCCGGACGCTCCGGCTTCTGCACGGTGTCGCGCCACCGGGAGATGCCCGACCGTCTGGTGCAGATCCTGGAAACCCTCGGCACGCCCCACGCCGCGGGCGAAGGCGAGACGTTCACCTGCCGTTCAATCGAGGCCGGAGGGCGGCGTTGGATCGCGCTCTCGAGGTTCGTCGCCCGAGGGCTTGACTACACGCGCCGGGACAACCGTCTCGCGCATCACTTGGTCTTCACGCCCGAAGAGGCGACGGTGCTGCCGCCAGCCGCAGCGGTGGCCCTGCGCTGGAAGGGCTGGAAGGACGAGTGGACGGAACAGCCCCGTTGGCTGGAAGGCCACGACCGTCCGCTGACGCTCTCCAAGGACGCGCCGCTCACGCCCGCCGTGACCTGGCGCGAGGTCACGGGTACGGGTTCCAAGGCGGCCTGGCTGGTCCAAGGGAGCTCGGCGACGCCGGTCTGCCTGATCAACGCACCCGCGACGCCGCGCACGCTACGCCTGCTGGCCGAATCCGCCGCCCTGCTCGGCGAAGGCGCCTGGTCCGTCTCCTTCACGACGGACGCAGGCGTGACCGGAGGCGAGGGCTTCGACTGGTGCGTGGGCACGGCCGCAGGACGCCTCGACACGCTCGACCTTTCCCAGGCGGCCTCGCTCCCCGCACCGACCGGCCCCGCCGCCAAAGCGGCCGCCACCGGTGCCGCCGCGCCGGTCCGTTCGAACGCCACGGCGCGCTTGAAGGAAGCGGCGGCCAGGAAAAGCGGCCCCTCCGGCCTGCTCATCGGCGCTGTCGCGCTGATCGCCTTCGCGGCCGTCGGCCTGGGCATCGCCTATTTCCGCACGCCGCCGCCGCCACCCCCTCCCCCTCCGCCCGCCGCGCCCCGCGCCCCTTCCGCGGAGGAGATCGCCAGGGCCGACGAGATCATGCGCGTCAACAGCGCCCTCGGAGCGATCGAAGGACTCGTCGCACGGGAGGAATTCGTTGAGGCGGCCAAGCTCTGGCTGCTGAGCGCCGAGCTCTCGCCTGAATTCACCAGACGCCAAGCGAGTCAGAATCTCCCCGGACTCAGGTCGAGGTACTCCGCCGGAGCCGCGCGCAAGCTGTCCTCGGAGCTCGACCGTAAGGGCGTCACCGCCGCCTCCTACCTGCTCAAGGAGGCGCTCGAGGCGGTCTCGGTGGGGAAGAGCCTGGGCGTCCCCGAGGACGCCGGATGGGCCGCCCTGACGGCGACGGTCACCAAGCTCCGCACGGCGGCCGAACTCGACGTCCGACCCACGACGCTCATCGTCGGGACATGGGTGACAGCTGATTCGGGACCGAAGGGCCCGTCCCAGGCCGACTTCGAACTGCCGCCCGCCGGTGCCGACGCCTTCGCCGCCCTGATCAGCTCGGTCGGCATCACCAAGTCCAGGTCGGTCGACGTGCGCCTGCGCGTGGTGACGCTCGAATCATTCCATCGCAAGGACGCGACGCGCTTCATCGGTGGGGAGATCCGCAAGGGCGGAGAGGCCGACTGGATCGAGGCCACGCCGGAACCCGGCAGGCTGTCCTCCATCATGGTCGGAATCGGAGCCAAGGCTCGCAAAGTCACGCTGCAGTTCAACGACGGACGCGGCGGCGACCGCGACGCCAACCGTCTGCTGGAAGTCGAGCTGCCCGGCGGCGAACGCCGGGCCTTCGCGCTCATCGGCTCACCGAAGGCGCTGCGCCCGCTGGACCTAGGAACCTCCGCCCTCATCGCCGACCCGGACACGAAGGCGGTCCGCGCCGCCCCTTGGGCGGAGAACGCGCTCAACGGATTCGTGCACGCGGCCGGAAGCGTCGGCCTCTACCCCGACGGGCATGAGTTCCCCGACCGCGACCTGCCCTCCGTGCGCGCTACGCGCTCAATGCTGGAGACGGACCTCATCAGGCTGGAGAGGGCCACGGGTCCGTCCGCACCCAGCCAGGGGGAGGTCTCCCGCCGCCGACGGCTCCTCGAAGCCGGCGACCCAGTCGGAGCCGGGGCTCCCTGGTCCTTACGTGCGGTGGACGCCCGAGGACAGGCCGGTCCGGTCCTGCTGGAGTTCCGCTGATCGTGTCCCCCGAACGTCTCATCGCACGGATCAGGCTCCAGCTGGAGCTGGGCACCCCCGACCTTGAGTCTCGTTCGCTCGCGGCCGAATACGCCTCGCTCTGCTCCCGGGTCCGAGAACGGCTGGAACAGTGCGCCACGCTCATCGGCGCAGGCGACGACCACGCCGCGTTTCAGGCGGCCGAGGCGGATCCCGACCTGCTGGGACTCTGCGCGCACCTGAGCTTCTCCGACGCGGACCGCTGGCACGGATTCTGCCGCGAACACGGGCTGCCCGCCGGCTTCCCGCTCGACGACCGCCACCTGCTGGCGGTCGAGGGACTCTACGGGCGCGCCATCGGCGAAAGCCACCCGCTTTACCGCGACTACCGCGACGCGATCCGCAGACGCGATGAGGAACGCGCCCTCGAGGTGCTGAGATCCATCGTCCGCATCAATCCCGACGACCCCAACGCCCGCCAAGAGCTATCCCGGCTGTCCTCGAAATTCCTGCGCGAGTCACTGGTGAAGGTGGCTGCGGCCTTCGCTGGAGGCAGGGAGTCCGAAGCGGCCAGACTGATGGACCGCATGGAACGCTTCGGCACCGGCGACCTGACGGGCGAACCGCGCTGGGACGAGGCCCTCCTGCGTCGGCAGGCCTGGCTCCGCCTGCGCGCCGCGGAGCAGGCCTCGACGCTCGCGGAGGAGATCCGCTCCGCCCGACGCGCCGGGGACTGGGAGTCCTGCGCCACGGCCCTGCCGCGTCTGCGCGCGCTGGAAAGGGACCACCGCCTCGAACCCGCGGGCGAAGACATCGCGGAAATCGAATCGTGGGCGGGAACCCTGGCCGCCGACGCGGCGCGCGAGGCCGCGGTCAGGACCGCCCTCCAGGAACTCGCGGAGGAACTGGACCGGCTCCGCGAAGAATCGGCCCGCGGGCTGCACCCAGCGGCGCTCATCGCGAGGCTAGGCAGCTGGCTCGAACGCGCCGGCGAGCACGGCGACCGGATTGCCGAAGGTTCGGCCAAGCAGGCCCGCTCGCTCCGCCAGAAGGCCCGGGCGCGCCTGAGCCGCCGTTACACGCTCCTTCTGACCGGCTGGGTCGCCGCCCTGCTGGTCATCGGGGCGGGCGCCGTCTGGTGGAGCCAGCGTCAGAGCGAGCAGCTCCGCACGGCCCAGGGGCTCGAACAGGTCCGCGCGCTGGTCGCACGCTGGGAACACGGCGCCGCCGAGAAGGCTCTGCAGTCGCTGCCGACCGGCTTCGCCACACCGGAGGAGCTCTCCGGCCTCAGGACCGCCATGGAGGCCAACCGGAGGACCGAGACGGGCTTGCGCGAGGACGCCGCCTACCTGCGCGACGTCCTCAAGGCGGGCGTCCGCACCGAGGACGCCGCCAAGGTGGAGCGTCGTCTGCGCGCCTACATGACCAGGCTTGAGGCGGCCGGCGCGGCCGTGCGTGAATCCCTGGAGAAGGAATTTTCCGAAGGCGGACGTCTGGCCGCGGAATGCGTGCGCTCCCTCGATCAGGCCCGCTCCGACCTCTCCGCCCAGGCCGCCGCACTCAAGGCGGCGCTGGGCGAAGGCGAACGGGCCGCGGATCCCGCGGCCGCGGTCGCCGCGCTCGATCGCATGAAGGCGCTGGTGCGCCTGCTGACGGAGGCCGGAGACGTGAGGCTCGACGCCTTCGCGGCCGAAGCCGACCGCGCCTCGGTCAGGCTCGCCGACGAAAGGCGCGCCATCGAGATCAGGCGCTCCCTGGAGCAGTCCCCCGACCTCAAGGCCTACCTCGAGGCGCTCAGCAGCGCGCTCAGGGAGATGCCCGCCGGATCCGATTCCCACCGGAGGGCCTCCCACGTGCTCGCCGGCGCACCGTCGCTGCGCGAACTGCCGCGGGCGGCCCTCGCCCCGCGCTTCGCCGCCATGTGGGACGCCGCGGGCACGCCCGAAAGCTCCGGAAGCTTCCTGCCGCTCACGCTCAGCGAAGGCGAGGCCGCCACGCTGAAGCGAATCGGGGACGACTCGCTGACGCGCCAGCTGCGCCGTCTGAGCCACCACTACGTCGAGCCACGCGGCCGCCGGCCGATGCGGCCGATCGTCGTCATCGGCGAGCCGGTCACGCAGCGCAACGTCATCAGCAACGGCACGGAATACGTCACGACGGCCGATGAACTCTCCCCCGAGGGCGCGGTGGTCCGCGGAAGCTGGCGTCGCATCGAGTTCAACAACGACGTCAAGGTCGGCGACTTCCTGACGGACGAGGGGCCGGTGACGGAGGCCTCGCACCTCAGGCAGTTCGCGCGGCTAGTCGATGAGACGGGCCGGGCCACGGCGCCGGTCCTCCGCACGCTCGACCTTGTCCGCCGCGCCGACAAGGTACCGGTCGAGCTGCGCGCCTGGCAGACCCAGGAGCTATTCAAGGTCGCCGCCATGCGCCCGGAGGTCTGGGGGCTGACGTTCACCCCCTCGGCCCAACGCGACGCGGAGAAGCTGCGTCGCATCACGCAGAACGCGGTCGCCCAGCATGACTTCCTCTTCCGCGAGCGCTGGGCGGCTTCGCTCTCCGACCTCACGCTGGCGCTGGTGCGCTCGTCCGGCCCCGATTACTACAAGGAGGCGACTTTCTGGCGCACGCTCGCCGGCGCCCTCCGCTCCAAGCAGGTCGTCTTCGCCGGACACGTGGGCGCGGACGGACGTCCGGTGGTGCGTGAGAAGATCCCCGGCGAGGGGCTCTTCGGACTCAACCGTGACGGCAAGCCCGCGCTGCTCTTCCGCACCGACCCGCAAGGGGTGCCCGAACAGGTCGTCGACGCCGCGCCCTACTCGCCGCTGCTGCGCATGCCTGGCACGGTGGAGGAGGCCGCGAAGTCCGCCGGCAACGAAGGCGTCCCCGTCCCGCCCGGAGGGTGGGAATCCATCCTGCAAGGGCGCGACCTCTGACCCGCATGCGCTTCGAAGGCACCCATAGGATTCGTTGGAAAGGCGCCGTCAGCGGCCCCTTCCCCGCCTCGGTCATCATCGACATGCTTCGCGCGGGGGAGGTCAGCCTCGCCCATTCGGTCGAGGCGGAAGGCCGCTGGATCACGGTGCGGGAATTCCTTCGCGGGACGCACCCCAAGTCTGAAAGCGCCCCCTCGGCGATGGCCGGCACGGAGACCCGTGAGGCCGACCGCCAAGACGACGTCGCAGCGGGGAGACGGACGTCGGATGACTCCATTGAGCGCGCCGTGCGGGAAGGCTACCTCTGGTGCGGCTCCACCTTCCTGCTCCCGCCCGCCTTCGGACTGCTGGTCTGGCTGTGGGTGCTGGCGGTGCCGGAGACGCAGCCGCTGTCCCGCTTCGTGCTGCTGACCTTCTGCTCGCTCGTCGGGAGCCTGCTGCCGGTCGCCATGGTGAGGCGCGTAGGCTCGGTGCTGGACCACGAGGGGCTGGGCGAACTCAGGCAGGCCCAGGGCAGGCTGTCCGTCATGCTGGCCGTGCTCGGACTGGCCTTCTGGCTGGTCATGTTCTGGTTCCTCAAGGGAGGCTCCTGAACCGCTAAGGGCTTGACGGAGAGGCCACCTGCAGGTGAACTCCGCACCCGGCCAAACGGTAGCGTAGCTCAGTTGGTTAGAGCGAGGGACTCATAAGCCCTAGGTCGGCGGTTCGATCCCGCCCGCTACCACCAGGCCGGTGCCTCAGGCCTTGAGCATGGCCGACACCGGCACGTCGAGTCCGTCCTTCCAGAGGGACTCAAGGGCGTAGTCGCGGCGCACGTCATCACGGAAGAGGTGGAAGATGACGTCAAAGGCGTCCACGACGGTCCAGCCGCTATCCTTATGCGACTCGATGCCCCGCGCCGGAGAACCGGATTCGTCCAGGGAACGCTCAAGCTCGATGCGCAGGGCGCGCAGATGGGGCTCGGAATTACCGGTGGCGACGACGAGCCAGTCGGCCACGGAAGACAGCTGTCCGAGGCGCAGGACGCGGACGGCCTCCGCCTTCTTGTCATCCAGGGCCCTAACGGCCGCCACGACGTGCGCGGGCGGCACGGGCACGGGCTGCGCCGGCGCCTTGACGGGCGCGGCTGAGCTACCACGCGCCTTGGAGGCGACGGGCTTGGCGGGAGCACGCCTCGCGGGCTTGGCCACGGGCTTCGTGCCGACCTTGCGGAGGGGCTTCTGGGAGGCGGGCTTCTTCTTGGCAGAGGGCATGTTCAGTCGCGGTAAAGTCCGCGCTCTTCGATGAATGTCACCACGGCCCGGGGCAAGCCGTTTCCGGCCCGGCCTCCCGCACGCAGTGATTCGCGGATCGCGGTCGAGGACCAGGGCTCCTCCGGCGCGGGCAGCACGACGACCTTCGCGAGACCGCGCAAGGTAGCGGGGACGTCCGCACGCAGGCCGGAACGCGGGAAGACGGCGAACGTCACGAGGCGGCACAGGTCCGCGGCGTCCTTCCAACAGTCGAGACGCACGAGCTGGTCCGAACCCAGGATCCAGTGGAGTTCGGCGCCGAGATGGTCCGCCGTAAGTTCGCGGGCGGTGTCGATTGACCAACTCATGCCGCCCCGCCTCATCTCGCGCGCGTCGACCCTGGCCCAGGGACGGTCGGCGAAGGCGAGCGCGGCCATGGCCAGGCGGTCCGAGTCCGAGGCCCTCGGCGAGGCATCGCGCAAGGGCGACCGTCCTGCCGGCACGACGTGCACGGCGTCGAGTCCCAGCGAGCGCCACGCGGCGTCCGCCGCCGCAACGTGTCCGAGATGGGGCGGATCGAAGGTGCCCCCGAGTATGCCGAGCTTGACGGACATCGGCCTCCATCTTGCGTGCCCGGCAGCCGAGGCAACCCAAAGCAGGCTTGTCCCCGGATGGGACGGCGCCGACTATGCGTCATGGCGCCGGCCACACGCTTCCTGCCCAGCGACTTCGGTCCGGAGAAGACCGTGGCCATCATCGCCGGTAAGGGACGCTACCCCGCCCTGCTCGCAGAATGCGCCAGAGCCCGGGGCGCCCAGGTCGCCCTCGTCGCCTTCGAGGAGGAGACGGACCCGGCGCTCTTCGACGCTTTCCCGGAATCCCGCCGGCGCTCGGTCGCAGTCGGCAAGCTCGGCCGTCTCATCGATTCGCTCAAGGAACTGGGGGCAGCGGGCGCGGTGATGGCCGGACAGGTCACGCCCCGCAAGCTGTTCTCCGGGATGGTGCCCGACCTCAGGCTGGTCGCCCTGCTGGCCCGGCTGAAGGAACGCAATGCGGAGACGATCTTCGGCGCGGTCTCCGCAGAGATTGAATCCGCCGGCGTGCTCATGCTCGACGCCCGCGTCTTCCTCGACGACCACCTGGCCTCGGTAGGATGCATGACGGGACGGAACTTCGGCGCCGAGGCTCCGGAGATCTCCTTCGGCATGTGTATAGCGCGCGAGATGGCCCGGCTCGACGTCGGGCAGTCGGTCGTCACCGCTAAGGGCACGGTCATCGCAGTCGAAGCCTTCGAAGGCACGGACGAAATGCTGCGCCGCTGCGCCGTCACCGGCGGCAAGGAGATGCTCCTCACCAAGGCCTCCAAGAGCGGGCAGGACTGGCGCTTCGACGTCCCCTGCTTCGGGCTGAGGACGCTGGAATGCATGGCGGAAGGCAAGGTGATGCGCGCCTCGCTCGAGGCCGACGGCGTGCTCATAATTGACCGTCCCGCGGTCATCGCCCGCGCCAGGGAGCTCGGCATCGAGCTCAGCGGCTTCCCTCCCGCGGCCTGAAGTGAGCTTCACGCGACGCCAGTTCCTCGCCACCGCCGGCCTAGCGGCGCTCGGCCAGGGCTGCACGTCCCCGTCCGGCTCCGCCAACGCGGAGTCGTTCGACTTCGCCTTCCTGACGGACATGCACGTGCAGCCCGAACGCGGGGCCACGGACGGGCTGCGGCTCTGCGTCCGCTCGGTCAACGCGCTGGCGAAAAGGCCCGATTTCGCCATCACGGGCGGGGATCTCGTCATGGATGCCCTCGATGTGGGGCTGGAACGATCGCGGATGGAGTTCGGGCTTTTTGATGAGTGCATGCGCGGTCTCGAGCTGCCAGTCCATCACACGCTCGGTAATCACGACGTCGTGGGATGGTCGGCGAAGGGGCTCGTTCCGGACGCCCATCACGACTTCGGTAAGAAGCTCTTCGCCGAACGCTACGGGCGCGGACGCACGTACCGCAGCTTCAGTCACCGCGGCTGGCGCTTCGTGCTGCTCGACTCGGTGGGCTACGACGCCGCGACGCGCTCGTACCGGGGCTGGATCGACGAGGAACAGCTGGCCTGGCTTCGCGCCGACCTCGCCGGACCAGGCCGGGGCATGCCCACGGTCATCGTGACGCACATCCCCTTCTACTCCGTCTGGCACCAGGTGCACTCCGGTCCGACGGCGCGGCTGGACGCCAAGGCGCTCGTGGGCAATGTGCACGAATTCAGGAAGCTCTTCGACCAGCATGACGTACGGTTGGTGCTCAGCGGGCACGGCCACGTCGTGGAGCGCATCGAGATCGGCAGGATCGCCTACATCCAGGGCGGCGCCGTTTCAGGAATGTGGTGGAAGGGGCCAGTCTTCGGCAAGCCGGAGGGCTACGGCGTCATCACCTGCCGTTCCGACGGCACGTTCGACTGGAACTACCGCGACTTCGGCTGGAAGGCGCGGACCTGAGGAATCGCTCAGTCGAAGAACTCCCAGCCGGGAAGGCTCTGCGCAAGCAGCCATCCCGCGACCAGGGCGAGCGCAGCCAGGAAGATGCGGCGACGACGCACCCTCGCGCCGGCTTCATCGAGGTCGGCATGGTTGGCGCCGTACTCCGAAGAGAAGGAGATCCTCATCCGCACGTACCACGGAAGCACGGTCTGATCGGAAAGGTCCCGGTGCACGTAGGCGCCCTCGCGGTAATCGCGGCGTTTCCAACGGCGGGCATCGAGCAATCGGACCATCGCTTCCTCTATGAACCTCTCCCAGACGCTTTACAAGCGAAGGCTACGCGGGTAGTCCCTTCGACGTGAAGTCCATCGCCAGGTCCGTCCGCGCCCTCAAGGGGGTCCGGCCCGTCGTTTGCCTGACGGCCTATGACGCCCCGACGGCCCGCATGGCCGCCGAGGGGGGCGCCGACCTCATCCTGGTCGGAGATTCGCTCGGAAACGTGGTCCTGGGGCTTCCGGACACGGTGGGGGTCACGCTGGACATAATGCTCCACCATACGGCCGCGGTCAGCCGGACGACGCCGGACCGGCTGGTGGTCGCCGACCTGCCCTTCGGGGTGGCCCATGAGAGCTTCGGCCGGCTTCTGGACGCCTGCCGTAGGCTGCTTCAGGAAGGCGGCGCCCAGGCGGTCAAAATCGAGGGCGGCGCCTCGCTCGCCAAATCGGTCGCCAAGCTCGTCGACGCTGGAATCCCGATCATGGGTCACGTGGGGCTGCTCCCGCAACGATCCCGTTCCAAGGGGCTCCGCAAGCAGGGGGTCACGCTTTCGGAACGTGCCTCGATCCTCATGGACGCACGGGCAATCGAGGCGGCCGGCGCCTTCGCGATGGTCGTCGAGTGCGTCGACGCTTCCTTCATGCCCGAAATCACCGCGGCGGTCGGCATCCCGACGATCGGCATTGGCTCCGGCCGGGGCTGCGACGGACAGATCCTCGTCATCCATGACCTGCTGGGCCTCACGCCCGCGCCGCCGCCCTTCGCACGGCCGGAAGCCCGGCTCCACCGCGACGCAGTCGCCGCCATCCGCCGCTGGGCCGCCAAGGTCCGCCGATCTTCCCCATGAACTGCGTCGTGTTCGGAGCGGGCGCCTGGGGCACCGCGATGGCCATTCACCTCCACCGGCAGGGCCATACGGTCACGCTGGTGCCACGCCGCCTCGAACAGGCCCTCGCCATCTCCGACTGCCGGGAGAACCGCGACTATCTTCCCGGCCATGCAATCGACGACAGCATGCAGATCGGGCTGGAGCCAGCCCCGGCCCTGATGGACGCGGACCTGGTGTTCCTCGCCTGCCCGTCCAAGGGACTCTCCGAACTGCTGGCCCGCATCGTCCCGGCCGCCAAGACCGCCCGGCCGCGCATGGCCGTTTCGCTCATCAAGGGACTCGACCAGACGACGCTGCGTCGCCCGAGCGAGATGATCGCCGAGGCGTTCCCTGGAACGCCGGTTGCGACGCTCAGCGGCCCGAGCAACGCCGACGAGGTGGCGCGCGGGCTGCCGACGGCCATGGTGCTGGCGGCCGAACGCGATGACAACCTGCTCCGCGAGGTCCAGTCGGCGGTCAGCGGACCGACGCTCCGCGTCTACACGTCCTCGGACCTGGCGGGCGTCGAGATCGGGGGCACAATCAAGAATGTCTACGCGGTAGGCGCCGGGCTCTGCGACGGACTCGGCCTGGGCTCCAACGCCAAGGCCGCGCTGCTCACCCGCGGGCTCCAGGAGATGATCCGGGTGGGTCAGGCGGTCGGCGGTCGCATCGAGACGTTCCTCGGGCTCGGCGGCGTGGGCGACCTGATGGCCACGGCTCACGGCCCCTGGAGCCGCAACCGTTCGCTCGGCGAGGAACTGGCCACCGACGCGCCCGGGACGCTGGCCTCGCTGGCGCGCCGCAAGGAGGCGGTCGAAGGCCACCGCGCGACTGAGACGCTCACGCGCCTCGCCAAGGCCAAGGGCATCGACGCTCCCATCCTGTTCTGCCTGCATGACATCATGTACGCAGGTCTCGATCCCCGCGCGGGCGTGACAGCGCTGATGACCCGCGACCTGCGCTCGGAAGCGTGACGAATCGGAGTACGGAACGCCGACGCTCGGCCATCGCGGGCGAAGGGCTCTTCACGACCAAGCCGTTCGCCGCCGGCGAAAGGATGGTCCGCTACGTCGGCACGACCTCGGTCACGCCGCCGCCGCCCTCGGACGGCATGGTCTTCGGCCTAGAGGTCCGCCCTGGGCTCTGGCTGGACGGTGCTTCGGAAGACAACCCGGCCCGGACGGCTAACCATTCCTGCGAACCTAACGCCGACTTGGTCTGGGATGAGGCCGAGGGTGCGGCCTGGCTCTCGGCAAGGCAGGATCTTCGGGCAGGCACGGAGGTGACCTTCGACTACGGGTTCAGCCTGACCGAGGCGCTTACCCACCACTGCCTCTGCGGCAGCCCCTCCTGCGTGGGGCGCATCGTGGCCGCGCCCTTGCGCGCTTCGCTCCGGCGGCACCTCCGGCACCCCGGGGCAAGGAGGGATTGACCCCCTCGCCGGGGACGCTCACTTTCCGAGGGTCATTCCCGACCCTTTGTTCATGAAAAAAGTCGCCCTTAACGAGCTCGACCCCCGCCTCCAGAAGCAGGTGGGTCAGGCGGACCAGCAAATCCGGTCCAACCCCCAGTACGCCGTCGAAATCCTCGCCGGCATCCTGTCCCGGAATCCCGGCTGCGTAGAGGTGCGCCGCTCGCTCCGCCAGGCCCAGAAGGCCGTCCTCGGCACCCGCAAGGGGCTCTTCGACGGCGTGGTCGGCGTCCTAACCTCCGGCATGATCGCCAAGGCGGTCGAGGCCGATCCGGTGGCCGCCATCAGCGAAGCCGAGGCCACGCTGGCCAAGAAGCCCACCGACCCCAACGCCAACAAGACCATCGCCCTCGCCGCAACGAAGCTCGGCTTTCACGCGCTCGCGGCCTTCGCCTACGAGGAGCTCGCCGCCCACGACCCCAAGCAGGTTCAGCATCACGTCGACCTGTCCAACACCTGGATCGCGGGCGGAGAATACGACAACGCCCTCCACGCGGCTGACGCCGGACTCAAGCTCTTCCCCGGCAACGGCGACCTGCAGGAGGCCGTCCGCCGCGCCTCGGTCAACAAGACGATGAAGAAGGGCAACTGGGAGGACAAGGGCGACTTCCAGTCCAAGCTCAAGGACAAGGATGAGGCGCTCCGCCTCGAGCAGGCCGCGCGCAAGGTGACCGACGCCACCACGGCCGCCGAGCAGATCGCCCTGCTCGCCCAGAAGCTGCAGGAACAGCCCGACAGCATCGACCTCTACCGTGACATCGTCCGCCAGTTCACCGCCATCGGCGACCTCGACAACGCCATCGCCTGGCTGCAGCGGGGACGTCTCACGACGCTCGGCAGGGCCGACACGTCGCTCGAAAGGCAGGAGACCGATCTCGTGGTCCAGAGGCTCGAGAACCGCTCGAAGCAGCTTCGGGAACGCGCCAACGCCGCACCGGGCGACGCTGCCGCCCAGGCCGAGCTGGCCGCCATTGAGTCCGAGCTCGCCGAATACCGGCTGCGCACGGCCGCAAGTCTGGTCGAACGCTATCCGAACGACTACTCCTTCCGCTACGAATTCGGCATCCTGCTCCTCGCCTCCGGCCGCACGGACGAGTCGGTCCAGCAGCTGCAATACGCCCAGCGCAACCCGAAATACCGCCAGCCGGCCCTGCTCGCCATCGGCCGCGCGTTCGTGGTGTCGGGCAAGTTCGACCTCGCTGTCGAGCAGCTCACCGCCGCCAAGGGCGAGATCCAGGTGATGAACGACCTCAAGAAGGAGGTCATCTACGAACTTGGCCTCGCCTACGAGAAGATGGGCAAGGCCAAGGAGTCGGTCGACGAATACAAGGTCATCTACATGGCCGACTCGGGCTTCCGCGACGTGGCCAAGAAGATCAACGACTTCTACGAGCGCCAGAAGGGCGCCTGAACGACCCAGTAGGCTCCCGGACGGCGCCCCGCGCCGACGCCACACCCTGCCCATGGCACTCACTCCTTTCCGCAGCCGTCTTATCGCCGACGTCGGCATCAGCATGGGGGACGAGGGCAAGGGCCGTCTCATCCCCGAGATTGTTCGCGAACTCCAGGCCTCGACGGGCCGGCGTGACGCGGTCGGCACGGTGCTCAAGGTCAACGGCGGCGCCAACTCGGGCCACACGGTAGCCGGACTGAAGCTCAACCTGCTGCCGGGCGGGGTCGCGGAACGCGACGTGCCCTGCCTCGGTCTCGGCGCAGGCGTGGTCGCCGACCCGCGCAAGGCGCTCTGGGAGGCGCTGCCGCTCGAACGCGCCGGTCTACCGGTGCTCTCCCGACTCCTTATCGACGAACGCTGCATGGTCAGCGACATCGCCCACCGGGTGCTTGATCTGGCCTGGGAAGACTACCGGGTGGAACGGCTCGGCCAGGATCCACGCGGGTCGACGGGACGTGGCATCACGCCGGCCTACGCCGACGAGGTCGGGCAGTTCCAGATCCACTACGCGGAGTTCCTCGCGGACCGCTCCGAATACGCAGCCCGGCTCTCCGCCCGGCTCGACCGCGCCGCCGGCACCGTGCGCGACGTCTGCCGGCTGGCTCCAGAGAAATGGTCCGGTCTCTTCGTCCGGCTGACGGAGGCCGAGCAACGCGCCAACCAGGGCACCATCGACGCCGGGGTGTTCCCGGCCTCGGAGTTCGACTTCACGCGCTTCGCCGGCAAGGACCCCTTCACGTTCGACCACGCGGCGGTGCTCGCCGCCTGGTGGGACGCGGGCTCGCGGCTCGCCGGCTGCGTCGGCGACGTCCGGGAACGGGTGCTCGGCGACCTCGCCGCAGGCCGTACGGTGCTCGGTGAGTTCGGCCAGGCCTACTGGCTCGACAAGCGCGCGGGCTTCGCACCTAACGTCACGGCCTCCCACACCTACGTACCGGAATTCTTCCATTCAGCCGGCATCCCCGCCCAGGCGGTCCATACGGTGGGCTGCTGCAAGGCCTATGACACGAAGGTCGGGACGCACGTGTTCCTCACGAAGATGCCCGACGAACACCCGCTCCAGCGCGCCCTCGCGAAGCTGGAGTTCGGCACAAGCACCGGCCGCCAGCGCATGGTGGGCTGGTCCGACCTAGTCGAGAAGGCCGACGCGCTCCGCTACGGGGGTTACGACGACCTAGTCATCAACAAGCTCGACGCGCTCTCACCCCACGGGCCCTGGAAGGGCGGTGACCTGCAGGTCTGCACGGGCTACGTCGACACTTCGGGACGGACGCTGTCCGGGGTGCCGCGCAATGACGCGGTCCGCCGCACGCTCCGCCCGGTCTACGCGACGCTACCCGGCTGGACGGAGGACATCTCGAAGGTACGCTCATTCGGCGGGCTGCCCACGGCCGCCCGACGCTACGTGGCCTTCACGGTCGCCGAAATCATCAGGCTTGCCTCGCGCGGCGGCTCGCTGCCCGCGCTGCCGAACCTGCGCTACGTGGGAATCGGCCCCGACCCCGAACAGATCATCTCGGACATCCCGGCGACGGCCGACCTGATAAGGCAGGCCTGAGATTATGGAAGGTCGGTTCCACACGTTCGCTTTCCCGCTGACGGCACTGGTCGACGCCTCCAAGGTCGAACCCGGGGTCTCCGACCTCCGGATGCTGGCCAAGCAGCTGGGGCGCTGGTTCTCGGCCGAGTTCTCGCTGACGCACAAGGGGGTGACGATCGAAGGGACGCCCAACGGGGCGGTCTTCATCATCGCTGGGATCGAGGAATCGCACTGGCCCAAGATGATTGCGCTCGCTCAGACGCAGTCATGCGCGCTGTTCCTCGTCATTCCCGACGGCAACGGCGCGCACCAGCTCAAGGCGCTCGAGGTTCCGCCGGCCTAAACTCAGGCGGCGAAGGCCCGGACGGTCTCCAGATGCAGGTCGGCCACCTGCTCCAAGGTGAGTCCGTCCCAACGATAACCGCCGGCCAGGGCGAAGATGATCGGGACACGTCGTGACTGCGCCCAGGCGACGACGCGTCGCTCGCGCTCGCGGACAATCGGGGTGTCGACGCCCTCAAGCCCGCCGGCCGCCCCATGGGCGTCCATGCCGGCGTTGTAGATGAGGAAGGCGACTCCTTCGAGGCGATCAAGGGCCTCGTCGACGGCGGCGAGATACTGCGCGGGATCCGTCACGAGTCGTAGGTGATGACGGGCCTTGTCGGAAGGGGTCCAGCGGTCAAAGGAGGAGACGCTGACGTCCACAAGGCGAACCCTCGGGTCGGCGGCCAGGATGTCCGCGGTGCCGCCGCCGCAATGGGCGTCGAGGTCCAAGATGCCGACGGACGGCACACTCCGCAGGGCGTGCAGCGCCGCCAAGGCGAGGCCGTTCAAGGTGCAATAGCCGGTCCCGTAGCTGCGACCAGCATGATGTAGTCCGCTGGACAGGCTGCCGGACCGGCCGCTGCGCAAGGCCTCCGTGACGGCGTCACGTACCCCCCCGGTGGTGGCGAGGATGCTCGCCAATAGGGGCTCGGACCAGTCGCCAAGAGCCGTCTCGCCCCCGTCCGCCCCGAAGACACGGTCCAGGTAGGCCTCATCGTGTACAGCCAGGAGCTCCTCTCGGTTCGCCGGCACCGGGGCGACGATCACGACCTCGGGCAGATCGCGACGTATGGCCTCGGCCACGAGCCGTGACTTGGTCACGGTCTCCGGACCGGACGGCAAGCAGTAGTCTTCGGAATAATGGACGCGCAGTGGGCGCGAGGTCTGTGTGCTCATGATAATTCTTATGCACACGGCCTGCCCGCCCGCAAGGGGCTGCCCTGTCGTAGGCGTTGCGGACGGCCGACGGCCGGGCAGGGTGGGATGCGAGACATAACCGCTGGTGCAACGCACGCCGGACTTGGCCAGGGCGTCGAGGCTCGGAGTGGGCACGTCCTTGCCACCCTAGAAGCCGGCGTCGACGTAACCTTGGTCATCGCTGACGATGACGAGTACGTTGGGCTTCCTGTCCTGAGCAAGCTGGATGAAAGGCGCCAGCAGGAGGAGGGACAGCAATCGCATGGTTGAAATCACTTGGCCTTCTTCTTGTTCTTCGCGGCCTTGACGGGAGTCTCCGCCCCGGGACCCGACTTGGCCAGGGTCCATTCCGGCCTGGAGCCGCTGAATTTGGCGAGCTCGGCGGCCAAGGCGGTCCGGGCGCGGGCCTGCGCCTCGTTCTGCGCAGGTGCGGGAATGGGAGATTTCTCTGCCGGATTGGAGACGATGTCGTAAAGCGCACCGTCGACGTAAAGCTTGTGGCGTCCATCCAAGGCCGACTGGTGTGAAGGACGGGTTCCGCCTTCACGAGCATACCAGGAATGGATGGCGGTACGCTCGGTGCGGCTCTGACCGGTGATTTCACCCAGGAAGCTGAAGCCGTCGATGACGTGATTCTTATCGCGCACGATGCTGCAGGCTTCGGCCACGGTGGGCAGGAAATCCACGGCGGAAACGAGGCCGTCGCTGACACGCCCTGCCGACGCGCGTCTCGGCCAGCTCACAATCAGCGGCACGTGCGACCCCGAGACGGTACGGCCGCCCTTCCCTCCTGCGTAGTCACGACCTTCGAACTTCGAGACGATGGACCTGCCGGTGCCGTTGTCGCCGACGACCAGCACGAGGGTGTCATCCCTGACGCCGGTCTTGGTCAGCGTGTCGAGCAGCCTGCCAATCTCGGCGTCCGCATAGGAGACCATGTCGCTGAAATTGGCCTGCTTCTCGCCGGGCTTCTTGCCGTAGTCCGGTGACGCAGGGGTCGGCTCAAAGGGGTCATGGGTGAGCACCATCGGATAATACAGGAAGAAGGGCCCATTCTTCTTGCGGGAGATGAAGTCGACCGCGTAGGCGTTCAGGACGTCGGGGCCGTACTCGCCGTTGACGTAGTCAACCTGCCTGCCGTTCACCTCGAGCCCGGGATTGCGGTATCTGCTGGGCCGGCGGTCGAGCTGCCACAGGCAATGCTCGTCAAACCCGAAGGCCTTCACGCCGTCGGGCCCGCCCTGCAGCTGCCACTTGCCGACGACGGCGGTGGCGTATCCTGCCTCGCGGAAGAGGTTTGCGAAGGTGCGTTGGGAGGGATCGAGATGTCCGAAGCGGGTGTAGTTGCGGAAATTGTCGATACCGGTCATCAGCGCCGCACGGGTCGGGGTGCACAGGGGCTGGACGTGACACTGGGTGAAGCGGACCCCCTCCTTGGCCATGCGGTCCAGAACGGGGGTGCGATAGCTCTGCCCGCCGTTGACGGTGACGCACTCATAACCGAAATCATCGACGAGGATGAGGATGACGTTGGGCCTGCGGTCGGCGGCCGGCAGCAGGGCCGAGAAGCACGCTAGGAAGCAAAACAGTACCGGGGCGGGTCTCATGCGTCCTTGATGTCCGGCGACGACCCGGGGGCAACGCGTTTCAGCGGCGGGCCTCGCGCACGAGTCGGCGCAGGAGACGGGCCACGCCCTCGGGGTCCTGACGGAAGACGAAATAGACGTCGGGACCGGACTCGCGGCTGATCTGGATGGCGTCGGTGTAGGCCACGACGTCGGTGATCTTGGCGTGAGCAACGGTGAAGTTCTTGTAGGCGCCGTCGAACAGGACGCGACGCGGGGTGAAGACAGCCACGCCGTCGTCAATCTTGGTCAGCTGGTCCTCGGTCTCACGCTGCACGTTGTAACTGCCCGCCCGGATGCGCACGCCCATAATGGAACGACTGGAACCGAAAAGGCCACCGTAGGAACGACGGGTGACAATCCGCTTGTTCTGGATGAGCTGGACCTCGGAGCTCCAATGGCAGGGCTCGCTCCCGAGCTCGAGGGGGCACGGAACCTGAGGCAAGGGGCCGCGGAAGACTTTCCATGCGTTCACGGCCGAATCCAGACGCCCGGCGAAGGTGCCCTCGGCGAGCGGTGCGCCCAGGAGCCGCGCCTCCCGCTCCAAGGCCTCGGCAGAACGCGGATCGAGGAGCTCCTCGCCGTCCTCCTTCTCCACCATCTCGCCGAGGATGCGGTCCATGTGCACGCCGACGACTTCCTGCCTGACGTCCTCGACCTCGGCGGGGGGCAGCGGGACGCCGAGGGAAAGTTCACGGATGTCCGCGGCCTTGGCTTCAGGCGGGGCGTCGCGGTCCAGCGCGAAGCGGGTACCGCTGACGAGATGGGCCCGGAATGCGGCGCGGCGGAGGGCGAGGGCGCGTGCGTCGCTCATGCCGAAGGTGGCCGCAAGGTTGCCCAAGTTGACCCGCTCCTGGGGGGTGAACTGACGGTCCGCCAGAAAGGCGGCCACGGCCTGAAGATACCAGGCGTCGAGCTGCTTCTGGCAGCGGCTCCGGACGTCGAATCCGACGCGACGCTCCAGCTCGGCAAGGCGGTCAGCGCCCAAGAGGCATTCCACAGGAGACTCGTTGAGGAGGTCCCAGAATTCAGCGAGGGCCGCGTTGGGGTGCATGCGGCCGAGCATGCGGTCCATGAGGCCCGCAGGCTCGGGCACGGGCCGGGGGAAAGGCGGTTTGCGCCGAGGCGGCGCTAGCTCGGAAAGCGCCCGCCATTCGGCCATGCCGGGCATCCAGTAATGGTCGATGGGGCGGAACTCCCCGGATGCGAGACGGGTCACGGCTTCGCCGAAAGGCATGACGCCGAGCACCTTGCCCTGCCGGGCGACATGCACAGTCTGCTCTGACATGCTTCTAGAAGGACGCGGGCGCGGAAGGTGGCAAGGCGGGACGTCGGATCACTTCGCCGCCATCACGGCCTCCGCCACCCTGGCTCCGAGAAAGTCATAGCCCTCGGCCTTGAAATGCACGTCGAGGGGCGGCTGATATTTCCCGAGATGCGGGGTCATCGCACCGAAGAGGTCGTTCACGGCCACGCCATGCACGGCCATGACCTCGGCGGCGACCTTGTTGCGCTCGACGATCGAGGCCGCGGTCTGCTTCTGAGCGGGGTTGTCCGGGATGGGCGTGGTGCTGGCCCAGACGAGCCGGGCGCCGGTCTTCTTGAGTCGGACGACAATCTCCTCAAGACGCTTGCGGTAATCGGCCACCGGAGTTGCGCGATCATGGATGCCGAAATTGAAATGGATGACGTCCCACTTCCCTTCCCCGAGCCAGACGTCGAGGTTCTTCAGGCCGGAGGCGGTGGGTCCGCAGTTGGCGGGCGCGCGGTGGAGGTTGGCCTTGCCGGCCAGGGCCTTTCGCGCGGGCTGGGTGTAGCCACGCGATACGGAGTCCCCAATGAGGAGGACGTGCGGGAGCTTCGAATCGTCCTTCACGAAGTCCCAGGCGTTCGACCTGCCGGCGATCTTGTCGCGCTTGTGCAGAGGCAGATAAAAGCCGCCAAGCTGCAACTGGAGGACTTTCTCCCAGGCAAGCTCCTCGGGCGAAAGCTTGGTGAGCCAGGCCTCGTACCGAGAATCGACCAAGACGTCCTGGGCCGCCTTCTTGGCCGCCGCCTCCTTCACATTCGTGGGCTCGCCCTTGGTCACCTGCGCAAAGCAGGTCAGGGGGCCGAGCAGTAGAACGAGGGCAAGGGGACGCAGGTTCATCGGGGTGAAGGCATGCTCACCCCTGCGAGGACGCCGTTCAAGCCCTCAGGGGCGCAGGACGTGTCGCAAGACGTTGTAAAGCAGGCGTCGCCTGGAAGCCGAGGTTCGGGCCGCGGCGGCGGGCGAGGCGGTCTGCAGGGCCTGCACGCCGTCAGCTCCGTTGGCGGCCCGCACGAACGCCGCGTCTTCGGAAGCCCAGATGCAGGCGGTCGCCCCGTCGACCTCGGGATGGAACTGCATGCCGACCGACCTGCCCACGGAGAACATCTGCACGGGACAGGCGGGCGTGGAAGCGAGGAGCTCGGCCCCCTCCGGCAGTTCACAGGCGTCACCATGCCAGTGCAGGACGTCCATGGGCCGGGGGAGTCCTGCCAGAATGGACGAGGCTCCGACAAGTTCGAGCGACCCCCAGCCGACTTCACGCACGGACGCGCCCTCTGTATCGCGCATGGGCGCGACTTTCGCCCCGGCGGCATGCGCCATGAGCTGCATGCCCAGGCAGACGCCGATGCACGGATGAACGGCTGCGAGTCTGCGTCCGAGGAGTTCCGTGACATCGCCGAGCCATTCGAATCCGGGCTTGCCGACGTCCGCCACGCCCATGGGGCCGCCCATGACGATGACGAGGTCAGCGGCACCCAAGTCCGAAGGCCAGCGCTCTCCCCTCCAAGCCTCGACCTGAGTCAGCGAGAAGCCGGCGTCCGCGACGAGATTGCCAAGGAGGCCAGGGCCTTCATGGGCGACGTTGGTGATGCAGACGGCCCTGCGCACGACCGGAGGTCACTTCTGACGGGGCACGCCGGCCAGAGGATGGGCGAGGACGGCGTCCCAGGCGATCTGCTGAAGCAAGGAGTTGAGGCGCGGGGCTTCGGGTGCGCGCTGCAGTCCCTTCGGAACGGGCAGGCCGACGGGGCTACGTCCGTAGATAACGGCGAAATGGCAGTAGGAGTTGAGGGCCTTGATCGGCTCGGTGGGATGCCCCAGGGGGTCGCTGAAAAGCTGTGACTGCTTGGCTACTCCAGGCACCTCGCCCTTCAGAACTCTCTCGCGTAGAGCGAGGACGGCCGACCCGGCGGGGACGATTTTGACAATCTCCTTGCCGAGCTTGGCGTTCACGGAACGCACCTCGGCGTCGATGAGTTTGAAATAGTCGGCATGCGCGGCCCGCAGCTGCTCGGGCGTCTTGCTGTCGCGCTCGACGGACGCCGGACGCTTGCGCATGATCCAAAAGCTCAGGTCGTCGTAAGGAATCCAGCTCTGCTGCACGGTGACCTTGAGACCGGGGTTTTTAGCGAGTCCGTGCTGCGTGAACTTCAGAATCGCGTCATCCGGCACGAGCGTGGGCGAAAGGGTCAGCACGTCCGCCCCTCCGTCAGTCAGCACGGCCTTCACCTTGTTGCGGCCCTCCGGCAGGTTCCAATGCTGCGAAGTGGCCGAACCGCCGATAAAGGAGGAGGCGACGGTGCGGTGTCCCTCGATGCCCGCGCCCTTCGCGAGCTCATCGACGATGGGCGCCATCCACACGTGGAAACTGTGCCCTGCGGTGGCGACACGCAGGCCAGGCGCCTCCGGCGCGGCGGAGAGGGCCGACGCCAGGAGCGCCCAGAGGAAGGCGATTCGCAGGCGGCTCACTTGGAGCTGCGCCAGGGACCGGCCGGGAGGCCGTCCTTGCCGGCGGAATAGACGCAGACTTCTGGGAAGTTAGCCCAGGCGTAACGGACTTCCTTGGGCTCGATCACGCCGGCGGCGGTGACAGTCACGACCCTGCCGTCGGCCTTGGCGGAGGCGTGCGCCCACTGGCCGTCGGACTTGATGAGGCCGAAGCCCTTGCCTTCGCCGCGGATGGTCACGGGGCGGTCGTAGGTCAGCTTCCAGGCGTCGCCGTCACGGGCGGCCTTCACCACGCGGGGAGCCTCCCCGTCCTTACGGTCTTTGTAGACGCGCTGCAGGGCGACGGCGGCGAGACGCTCGCCAACGGGCAGCTTGTCCTTGGGATGGATGTCCTTCTCCTCTCCGAGGTCGATGTTCACGGACATCATGGCGCCGGGGACGTTGTCGGCGATCCACTCCATGGACTCACGGATCTTGGGCCAGCTGGCGTCCTCGACGGCACCGGGCTGACGGGCCATGAAGCGGGGAAGCTGGACGATGATGAAGGGGAACTCGCGCCCCCAGGCCTTGTGCCACGACTTGATCATGGAACCGAGCACCCACTTGTAAGCCTCAGGCTGGCCGGCGTTGGATTCGCCCTGATACCAGATGACACCGCGGAAGCTATGGCCGATCCAAGGGTGGACCATCCCGTTCCAGTTCATGTGCGGGCCGTTGCTCCAGACCGGCCCCATGCGGGCGGCATCCTGCTTGAGCTTGGCGAGCATGGCCTTGTCCTTCTCGACGGCGATGCGGGCCTGCAGCTTCTTCAGGTTCTCGGCGCGAGCCTTCATGCCGACGGCTTCCTTGGCATCGAAATCCTTGGCGTCAGGCACGTCGGCATACATGCCCTTGGGACCCCAGGCCTCGGCGCGCGTGCCGCCGATGGAGGAGACGATGAGACCGACGGGCTGCTTGAGGTTGGCCCGGAGTTCGCGGCCGAAATAGAAAGCGGAGGCGGAGAAACCCGGGACGGTCTTCGGGTCCGCGAGCACCCAGGCGCCGCCCTTGAGATCTTCGACCGGCTCGGCGGTGTAGTGCGCGGCGACGGTGAACATACGGATGCCGGCATCGGCCGGACGGCTGACCGCGTCCGCGAGGGCGTGCGTGGCGTTCACGGTCCAAGCCATGTTGGACTGGCCGGAACCGACCCAGACCTCGCCGACGATGACGTCCTGGGCCACGACCTTCTCGTCACCCGCGTCAACGACCAGGTCGGCGCCCTGCTCGGTGGGCTTGAGACCCTTGAGCGTGGCGCGGAAGACGCCGTCGGCGCCCGCCACGGCCTCGGCGCTCACGGCGCCCAGGGTGACGATGACCTTAGCCCCGGGACGGGCCTTGCCATAGACGGACGACTCGCCGGCCTGGAGGACGGCATGGTCGGAGAACAGGCGGTTCACCTTGAGTTCGGCGGCTGAAGCGAATGCGGCCAGCGCCAGGAGGAGCGGGGTCAGACGGGGCATAATCCCATCATATAGTCCGTCCGCGGCCGACCCCTCCAGACTTTTCAGACGGGCGGGCACCATGACCACCTGGCGGCGGGACCGAAGGATGCCGAACAGGTCACCCGTGCCGGACGCTTCCCAGCGAACCCCTACCCCTGCCCCCGCCCCCCTATCACTCCCCGCAACTGCACCCCTCCCTTGGGGTTATACCCCTACCATGATCCCCCGCACCCTGCTCCTCCTGCTCCCTCTGGCCGCCCTGGCCGCTGATGAAGCCCGCCGCCCGGAACCCCGCGACGGCGACCAGCCGCGCTTTGACAACCGCCGTCCGCAGCCGCCCCGCGACGGCGACTTCCGCAATGACGATCGTCGCCCCGAACAGCCCCGCCCGCCCCTGACCCCCGAAGAGCAGCGTCGTCTCCAGGCGGCGATGCAGAAGGCCAATGAGGACTCCGATGTGAAGGAAGCCCGCGAGGAACTGAAGGAGCTCCGCGAAAAGATGGAGAAGCTGATGCGAGCGGAACGTGAGGCGGTCGAGAAGGCCGCCCTCGCCGCCGACCCCGGCATCAAGCCCCTGCTCGAGAAGATGCGCAAGTTCCAGGAAGAGATGCGCCGTCGCATGCAGCCCGACAATCGTCGCCCCGACGGCGACCGCCCCGGCGAACCCCGTGAACGTGACGGCGACCGCCCCAAGGTGGGACCGCGTGACGGCGACGGCGAGCGTCGTCCGGAAGGCGACAACCGCCGCCCGCAGCCGCCCCGCCGCCCGCAGCCGCCCCGCGGCGAGGAGCGCTGAGGGTATCCGAAAGGTTTTCCGCCGAGGGCGGGCCATCAGGCCCGCCCTCCTGCTTTGGCAGGACGCTTGCCCTTGCCTCCCTCAGGCAGCCCCAAGTATCTCCACGGCATGACTCCTTTCCCGCTCTCGGGGCTGGCCGATGAGGCAGCCGATGACATCGCCAGCCAGGTGGCCGCCCAACAGGCCCTGGGCTGGCCCTGCATCGAACTCCGTCTGATCGACGGCAAGCAGGTCTCCTCGGCCGCCACGTCGGACGACGATTTCGCCCGCGCGATGGACCTCATCGAATCCGCCGGGCTGCGGGTCAGCAGCTTCGGCTCGGCCATCGGCAACTGGAGCCGGCCGATCAACGGCGATTTCGCCACGGACCTCGCCGACCTCAAGGTGCTCATCCCGCGCATGCAGCGGGCGAAGACGCGGTTCGTGCGCACGATGAGCTGGATGCAGGCGGGCACGGACGACGCGATCTGGCGCGACGAAGGGGTGCGCCGTTACAAGGAGATGGCGAAGTACGCCGCGGATGGCGGCATCCTGCTGCTTCACGAAAACTGCGAGGGTTGGGGCGGTCACACGGCCTCCAAGGCCCGCGAATTCATGGAGCGGGTCGATCACCCGAATGTCCGCTATCTCTTCGACATGGGCAACACGGCCTCCTACGGACAGGACACGCTCGGGTTCTACGAGGCGGTGAAGCCGTTCATCGAATACGTGCACGTGAAGGACTGCCGTCGCTCATCGGACGGCTCCAAGAGCAACGCGTTCACCTACCCAGGCGAAGGTGACGCGAAGGTGCGCGAAATCCTCTCAGACCTCATCCGCTGCGGCTACAAAGCGGGGGTCACAATCGAGCCGCACGTGGCCAACATCGTCCACCTGGGCGCCGGAGCGACCAAGGCCACGCCGGAACAGCGCTTCGCGTCCTACGTGAAGTACGGTCGGGACCTCGAGAAGCTGATCGCCTCGCTGGTCTGATCAGGGCTCCAGGCCGGCGCAACGCAGGGCGGTCGCGTGCACGGCGATGTCATGCGCGGCATCCCAACCGAAGGGCGCGCCCGTCCGCAGGACGGCGTGAAGATGCCTGAACTCCTCGTCGTAACGCCCACCGGGCATCTTCAAGGCGAAGGGGTTCTCTCCTTTGCGGTATTCGGTCACCTGCTTCATGACGGCCTTGTCACCGACGGTTTCGCAGACTTTGGAGTGCACGTTGTCGGAGAGCCGCAGGACGCCCTTCCCCGACTCCAAGGGATCGATGACCATGGCGCCCTTGGTCCCGGCCACGCGGAAACGCCGGTGGGGCCCGCCGAAGGGGTCGCCATGGTTGCAACGCAGGGTCACGGTCGCCCGCGGATACTCGAGCACGGCCAGCTGGTTGTCCGGTAAGTCGGCGGCAAGCAGGCCTGTCTTCTTCCCGAGGTAGTGCACGGACATCGGCGCCCCGAGGAGCTTGACGACGATGTCGACGAGGTGGCAGGCGAGCTCGAACATGCCGTGCCCGGGCAGGGACCCGAGCTGCGCCATGACGCGGGCGTCGGCCAGCTTGCCCATGGAGGCGTCGATCTCGGTGATGTCGCCGAGCCACCCCTCGCGTTGGGCGCGCAGGAGGAGCACGAAGGCGGGGTTGTGCCGCAGCATGTAGCCCATCTGCAAGGTCAGGCCGCGACGCTCGGCCTCGAGACGCATCTTACGGAAATCGGGATGCCTGTCGGCTCCCGGCTTGTCGAGGTGCACGTGCTTGCCGGCGGCAATCGCCGACATCGCGGCCCGTGCGGAGTCCGCCAAGGTGGTCTCGACCAGCACGGCCTCGACCGACTCGTCGGCCAGCAGGTCGGCCTCGCTCATCCAAGGCAGTCCGGCGTAGGACTTGGCGCCCCTGGCCGCGGCCTGCCGTCCCGCGATGGGCTCGGCGACGCCGACGACTTCGTAGAGTTCCGTGAGCGAACGCACGGAGTCCATCTTGCCGGAAGCATGCGCATGCGAGGTGCCGATCTGCCCGACACGGATCCTGCCGGACCGTCCGGCCGCGAAGGCCGATGCGAATGGCGCCAGGGTGGCGGCCGTGAGGAAGGTCCTTCGGTCCATCGGAGTCACTTGAGCAGCCATTCGACCGCCGCGGCGGCCCGGGCGTCCGGCGCGCCGTCGAAGATCACGGCCTGCGCAGCGACGAACTCGGGGCGGGCGGACTCGCCGGCGATCCAGAGTCGGTCCTGCGGGCATAGGGCCAGCAGACCCGGAACGTCGAGATACTTGGAGCCGCCGGGCAGGAACATCGGGTCGCGGTAGTTGAGGAGCTGCGAGAATCGGAATCCGGCCGTGTCGACGGCGGTCCGGCCGACGGCTTCGCCCAGCACGGCACGGGCGGCCGCCGCCACGACTCCGGCCTGCCCGGTGCCCATCAGGTCGACCGACTTCACTTCAGGGTGATCGGGGGACCGGTCGGTCTTGAGCATCTTCACGACGGAAAGGACGTCATGCACGCGCTGTGCGAAAAGGGCTGAGTTATAACCGAAGGTGTACGCAGGAACCTCGCGCGGTCCGGGCACGACGCGGGTCTCTTTGACCGGCTCGCCGCCCTGGAGATGCAGGTTGATGCCGATGACGGCCACGCCAGCAGCGATGAGCTTCTGCACTTCCGGACGAGGCGCGTTGCCCTTGCGCAGGCCGGCTACGCCCGCGTCATCCACCCAGACGACGGCGCGTCCGTTCGGATTGACGGGCTGATACCAGTCGATGGCGACCTCCTCGCCCCGACCGGGCTCGGTCACGACGCCCTTGAAGTGGAAATGGGTGTCACGCCACTGCGCCGAAGGCGAGGACAGCGTGGGCTTGCCGGCCTCGGCATAGGTGCGCCCGATGACGATTTCCACCGCGGGACGTAGGACCTTCTCCCTTCCCTCGGCCGTGGCGGCCGCCGCGCGGAGCTGCTTCTCGGCATCCTCCTTGAACCACCTGAGGAGTCCGCGTTCGAAATCGGGGTCCGCGGCCTTGGGCGCGGGATGCTCGGCGTCCCAGACGGTCAGCTTCTCCTTGGGCAGGGGCACGTAGTCGCGTTCGATCACCGGCGTCTCCTGACCGAGCTTGAAGTGCTTGTTGAGGAAGCCGTAGAAGGCGCTCCGGGTCACGGCGTTGTAGTTGTGGGGGAAGTGCTCGCCGCGATGCAGCATCACGTCGTGCCTTCGGCCCAGAGTCGCATACAGCTTCTGCAGCTCGGGAAATCCCTTGGTCGCCATCTCCTTCGTCCAATCGTTGGCGGTGTTCATGCCCTGCGGCTTGGGCGCGAAGGCGCCGGCGATGTCGATGTTGCCCTGTCCCACGCGCAGCAGGGTCGAGTTCTCACAGGAGCAGCCGCCCTGCATGGCGGTGGAGACCATGACCACGGGGAAGGAGAGGTCCACGCGGTCGTCCACGGCCGCGAGGAGCATGGTCTGGGTGCCGCCGCCGCTGGCGCCGGTGATGGCGATGCGGTCGGGATCCACCTCCGGCAGGGTCATCAGGAAGTCCACGCCTCGTATGGAGTTGAGGGTCTGGAGCCCCATGATGTTCTGCAGGTTCGATTCGGCCTGCGGGCTGTAGAGACCCCAGCCGCTGACGGCGTTCATCTCGGGGCGCTGCTTGGCGAACTTGTGCACGACGTCGGCCGAGAACTGGATGGAGTCGGAATCGCTCAGGGCGTCGTAATGCCAAGCGATGCAGCCCATGCGGGCCAGCTGGACGCACATGGACTGGAAGCGGCTCTGCCCGCCGACCACGAAGCGCTCCTGCCCCGAGGCGATCTCCTCACGGACATATTTTTCGGGCTGGTTGAGGAAGCGGGCGTCCTTCCAGTGCCCGTGGGGGAAAAGCACGGCGGGCACCTTGCCCTTCACCTGCCTGGGACGGTAAAGATTGCCGGTGACGTAAAGACCCGGGGCGCTCTCGAAGTAGACCTTCTCGACGACGTAGTCGTCGAACTCCATGCGGCCGTGGACGACGGCGTTGAGCGGGCTCTTGGTCGGCATGGGCCACAGGCCCTGAGAGACCAGGATGCGCCGACGGATCTTCTCCTGCTGCGCCGGCCAGTCCTTGGCGGTCTTGGGCGGATCGAAGGGGAAGTAGCCGTTGAGGTCCTTGAGCGGACCGAGGCGGGAGTCCTCGGCGCACAGGCATGCGGCCGAGAGCAAGGCGGTGAGAATGAGCCGGGGTGAGCGCATGAAAGGGGTCTACCCATGACGAGCGGCAGGTTCAAGTCCTGCCGCAGGCCGCTCAGAGGCCGCGCAGCTCGGCCAGCATGGGCCTGAGCTCGCGCAGGATGAGGTCGGAGGCGTCCTCCTGCACATGGCAGGTGCCGAGCCAGGTCTCATACCCGCCGAGCTCGTGCTGCGCCGGGGTCGGTAGGTAGCCGTGCCGGCCGTTGGCCAGGCCGACGACCATGGTCCGGGCGAAGGGGCTGTCTTTCTTGAGGGACAGGCCGATCTCGGCGAAGGTCTCGAAGGGGATGCCGACCATCGCGAACTCGCCGATGCGCACGGCCTGCAGGATGACCTCGACGGTCTCCTCCTTCCGTTCCGCCGCGATGAGGGTGCGTCGGGCATAATGCTCGGCGAGGCGCGGCAGGCGCTGCTTGGCGGCCTCATCTTTGATGGCCAGGACGGCCTTGGCGTAGAGCAACTGCTCCTTCGTGGGCTTGCGATAGTTCAGGGTGAGCGTGCGCTGCCGCATGCCGAGGACGGCCTTGGGCTCGTGGGCCTTAACGTCACGCAGGGCGAACCATACGCTGTCCGCCGCCTCCTGCGCGACGATGCGCGCCTGCTCCATGGGCTCCCGGGGCGGCCGGATGGAACCGAAGGGGGAGTTGTTGATGTCGCCGGAGGTGCCGTTGGACATCATGGCGACGAGGCCGGGCTCGCCGAGGCGCTGCGGTACGAGGCGCGCGAACTCGCCATAGTAGTCGGCGGAGATCTTTCCGCGCGGGGTGGCGCCGACGTAGTGCAGGGAGTAGTTGGCGAAGAGGCCGAGGGGACGGCCCTTGGCGTCACGTACGGACAGCAGGCTGATCTCGGGATCGGTCGGTCCGGCGGGACGGTCAAGCACGTCGGGCGAGTTGGGCGGGTTCATGCGCACCTTGTCGATGCCGCCGAAGGGATTGGGCTGCATCTTGCCTTCCTTCAGATACCAGCGGCGGTTGAAGACCTCATGCGGCAGCGCTCTCGAAGCGGAGGCGACGGAGGCGGGACGCATCGCCGCGTGCGCCTTGACGATGGAATCCGCCAGGCCGGCCACGAGGACGGTGCGGTTCTTCTCGGCGGGAGAGTCGGACCCGGGGCTGCCCTCGGCGTTGATGGCGGCGCCTGAATGGGTGTGGGTAGAGGAGACGAGCATGCGCTCGACGGGGATGCCGGTCTTCTCGCTGGCGACCTTCTTGGCCTCGGCGAGGATCGGCGGAGGAAGGCCGAGATTGTCGACGACGGTCAGCACGACAGTCGTCTCGCCGTCGGAGATCGCCAGGGACCTCGACATCAGGGGGTCGTTCACGCCTTCGGCCATGTTGGCGTCGAAGCCGCCGGGCATGTTGACGGGAAACGCAACGGGCGAGACGTCGACGGCGGCGGCGCCCGCCTTGAGGGCGCGAGGTTCGGCCGCGACCAGGGAGGAGGCCGCGACAAGGGTGAGCAGGAATGCACGCATGGCTCCGGGGTGGTGGGGTTGGCAGAATTTAGCCCTCGGCCCGCGAAACGGGCAAGGGATTACGGATTATTGCACCAATCGGGCGGTTTCATGCCTTGCCCGTCGGTCATAGTGCAAATATCAAAGCTCCATGCGTCTCACAACCCTCGTCCTCGCCGTCGCCCTCGCCGTCGGCGTCACCGCGGTGGCGATGAAGTTCCTGCCCGAGGACAAGCCAGCTCCGGCCCCGGCCCCCGCGCCCGCTCCCATCGTCAAGGAGGAGAAGCCCAAGACGAAGTTCCGTCCGCCCTCCCCCGCGCCCGCGGTCTCCAACGGCGATGGCAAGCGTCCGCAGCTGAGTGACGAGATGAAGGCGAAGTTCAAGGAGTTCGGCGACGAGACCCGCAAGATGGCGCTCGAGATCGCCGGCGACGAGAAGCGGCTCCAGGACGCGGTCCGCGCGGGCATGATGACCGCCGAAGGCATCGGCATCATGATGAAGGCCCGGGAGATCGGCGAAAATTTCCGCAAGGCCACGACCGACGCCGAGCGCGAGGCCGCGCTGGCCGAGGTGCCCGCGCTGCGCGATCAGGCCATGGCACGACTGCGCATCGAGGTCGACAAGCTCAACGCTCCGGCTCCGGCGGCCACGCCCGCTACGGCGGCTCCCGCGGCTCCGAACGCGCCCGCCCCGATCATGTGACGGCGTCCGGCCCTCACCGCCACATCCCCCCTTAGCCTCTCCTGCTGCTCCGCCGCGCCGGTAGGGCTGACCTCCCTCGGTCAGCCGCCCGGCCTCTGATCCTCCGAGCCTCCGTGCCTCCAGTTGTCTTCAACCTGCCCCTGTCCCTGCCCCTCGAAGCATACCTTTGCACTTTTGCACAGGAGCTCCGCTCCGATTTGCACCTTTGCACAATCTGCCGCCTCCCCTACCCCCTCGCGGCCGCCCTGCGGCCGCGCCCTACCTCCCCCTAACCACCGCCACCACGACGAGCTCCCTGAACTTGTCCTCGGCGATCCAGCGTATGGCCCCGGGATTACGTACGGGGAAGAAATTGTCGATGACTCCGACATACTGACGCCCGCCGATGACGGCCCAGCCGACGCACACGACTTCATGCCCCCAAGTGAGCTCAGGCTTCTGCGGGACCGGCACGACGCAGGAAGCCAAGGTCGGCCTGCCTAGGGTGATCTCCCGACGCATGGTCTCAAAGGTGAACTCCGACATGCCGACGGACAGCTCGACGCCCCGCTCGTTGGCGTCGCGATAGAGGTTGCGGGCGAGATCCTCGGTGAAGGCCCCAGTCAGCGCCATGCGTCCGTCGGTGAATCCATAGGTGTCGGGAATGGTCCGATAACGAAGCCGGTCGCGGATGCGCAGGACGCGCTGCTGCGAGGTCTCCTCCGGCCCCGCCCACTTGGCGCCACCTCGCTTCATCCAATATTCCATGAGGCTCACGCCCGCGGTCGGCACGCACCCGGACGCCGCCGGACCGTCCTTGGTCTCTACGAGGAACTGCTGGATAGCGGGCACGCCGCCCAGCGCCACGCTGTCCTCAGTCGCGAAGGCCTTGGGCTCGTCCACGAAGAACTCGAGGAGATGCCCTTCGGCATTCGCCTCCCAGGCGAGATGCCCGGTGCGACCCTTGGGGCCGACGATCTTCGCCCACCAGGCGTCCGGAGAACGCCCCCAGGGCAGTCCGTCCTTGGTCCTGACGAATCTCACTTCGACGAGACGGGCGCCGCCCCAGCCGGCTAGACAGGGCTGATAAAGCAGTGCGCTCAGGTGTCGCTCGCCGACCTGACGCGTCAAAGCCGCCTCATCGACGCCACACGAGGCGAGCAGGATGACGAAGCAGAACAGCAGCAGATGACGCATGGGGGTATGGGGGAAGATGGAGGATGAAGGATGTAAGATGAAGGATAAATGCGTGAGCAGGGGGCATGTGGGCACGGTGACACGGGGCGCGCCTTTTGCCTCTCCCGCGGCTCCGCCTTGGGTAGGGCTGACCGCCCTCGGTCAGCCGCTGTCTCTTGGTAGGGACGTGATTGCCATCACGTCCGTGGGCGGACGGTCGTCATACGGTCGGTGAGCAGGCCCCGTCTCATCGCGCGTGCCCCTGCGAACGGCGGCCATGGCAATGGCCGCCCTTCCTAATCCCGTGCCCACGTGTCCCCTCGCGGCTCCCCCGCGCGCCCTACCTCCGAGCCTCTAGTTGTCTTCAACCTGCCCACTCCCCCGCCCCTGTCCCTCGAAGCATACCTTTGCACTTTTGCACGCGGCTACGCCGCTGTTGCACCTTTGCACAACCTGCCCCCGCCCCTGTCCCTGTCCCTCGAAGCTCCCCCTGTCCCTACCTCACCATTCCCTTCGCCCTCTCCGCCGCGGCGTCAGGCCTGAGCCGGTCGACGGGCGGAGCGAAACGCTGGCAGCCCTTGGACAGAAATTCGCGGTGTCTGGCATGCATCTCAGCCGTGCCGCGAAAGGCGCCCAAGTGGAGGGACTGTCCTTCCGTGGCCGCCGTCAGCATCCGCACGCCTTCCGACGTCAGTGAAGCCGTGCGCACGTAGATGCCGGGAAGCACGACCGACTTCATGTCATACCCCTGCAGCTTGAGCTGGGCGACGCCGTCAGCCAAGGCGAGCTCCATGGACACGACGCCCCTCGCCCCGGGCGTGCGCATCACACCCTGGATGCGTCCGTCGACGACCTTGCCCTCCCCTTCGCCCCGCGCCTCAGCGTAGAGATCCTTCCAGCCGGCGCGACCGGCCTGGGCGAACACGCGATACCCCTTCTCCTCTTTCAGCACGCAGAGCGTGCCTCCGGAGAAATCATCATAATAGCCCTCATGAACGCCCTTGCACGCGTCGGGCTGACGCAGCGCGATGGCCCGCCAGAGCGAGGTCCCCGAGCGCAGGATCTCCTCCCGCAGGCAAAGTTCATAGAGCGACTTGAACTCCTCCCGGGCATCCGGCGCGACGTCGTCATGCGGGATGCGCTTGGGATCCGAGATGAACTTCGAGGCGTGCAGCCGGGTTCGCTTGATGAGCTCCTCGGTGGGGAGCTTCACGTAATCCGAATCCGGCACGGGCACCGCGGCGATGCGCGTCCGGGCAAGCGCATGCGCCGCCCGATAGCCCTCCTCCATGCTGGCGACACGTCGGGCGAGCTCCTCCTTCGAATTCACGTGCGCATCACCGCATCCCGTGACCAGAAGCGCGGCCAACATCACGAAATTCGAAGCTGCCCGAAGCACAGGGCGATGAAGACCTGATGGGGTCAAAATGCAAAAGGGGGAATGCTTGATGCCTCAGCACATCAGACTAAACATCCACCTGCCCCTGTCCCTTGTATCACCCACTCATGCGCCTCCCCGCCCTCCTCCTGACTCTTCTGACCACCGCGCTCGCACAGGCCGAGGGCATGCAAGGCTGGTACCAGAACACCGTCTGGCTCCGCCTGAACGAACGCTGGAGCGTCGGGAACTACCTGGATTTCCGCGTCGATGACGTCATCAACGGCAACCACACCTGGATGGTGAGCCCGCGGGTCAGGTATGACCTGGACAAGACCTGGCAGCTCCAGCTCAACACGACCTTCCTCGAGGCCCTCAATGCCGATGAAACCTCCCGGCCAGACTGGTTCCGTCTCGAGTTCGAGGCCAACCCGACCGTCCCTCTCGGCGATTCCCTCGTCTTCAGCATGCGCAACCGTTTCGAATGGCGCTGGCGTGACGGCGACGCCGACTACGGATTCCGCATCCGCATCCGGCCGCAGATGGACTGGCTGCTGCGCAAGGACGGACTCTTCCGTGGCTTCTACGCCAACAACGAGTTCTTCTACGACTTCGACGCCGACCGCTTCACCGAAAACCGCCTCATCCCCTTCGGCGTGATCCTTCGCCCCCATCAGTCGGTCGACCTGCGCCTCTATTATCTCTGGCGACACACCCGCGGACGGACCGAGTGGCGAGACTACGACGTCCTCGGCGCCATCGCCACAGTCAGCTTCTGAACCTCATCCTGCGCGTCTCCGCCTTGGGTAGGCCTGACCGCCCTCGGTCAGCCGCTCGGCATCGTTCGCCGCAGGGCGAACCATGGTAGGGGCAAGGCTCCGCCTTGCACTCCTGTCAGGAGGGCGCGGCGAAGCCACGCCCCTACCTCCGGCCGCCCTCGGCGGCCCTACCATCCTCTATCCCCCATCTGCATTTACTGTCCCTGCCCCTGTCCCCGCCACTCGAAGCACACCTTTGCACAGGCCCTTGGCCGATTTGCACCTTTGCACAATCTACCAGCTCCGCCACGCCCCTACCTCCGGCCATCTTGCATCTTTAGGACGGCTTCCGCAAAGGCCTCGCCCATCTGGCCGAAGGTCTTCGCGCAGCCGAGATAATGGTAGCCGGCGTTCGAGGCGCCCCGCTTCAGCAGCGAGGCCTCCTCCGCGGAGATCAGCTTGTCCTCGTATTCCTTGAGGTATTGGCGCTGCTGCGCGTCGGACATCTTGCCGTCGGCATTGGCTGACCGCTTGCCCTTGTTCCTGAGCTCGAAGGCCATCTGACGGACCTTCTCCTTCTTCTCCTGGATGGCGCCCAGCCGCTCGTCCCAGAAGGGTGCGGTGCGGACGGCCAGCACATTGCCCTGAAATTCCGGCCTCGCGGCGGGAGCGGCCATCGCTTCCCGGAAAGCCAGATTGTCCTCGCTACCCGGGTCCTTGCCGCCCACACCCATCACGCCGATGACGAAGGGCAGCTTGAGCGCGCCGAAGTCCTTGCGCACGTCCCGGATGAAAAGGGTCAGGAGTTCCGAATAGGCCGCGAAACGTCGGCCGACCTGTCCCTTTGGCTGACGGGGATAGAAATTCGAGTCCACCATGTCATTGAAGCCTTGAAACCACACGAACCCGGCGAGCTCATGGCCCTGCTTCGGGTCATAAGCCGGACACACCCTCCCAGGATCGGCGAGCACCTTCCTGACATGCTGCAGCATCAGCCGATAATAATGCCCGGTGGCCTCGTCCGTATGCGTGTTCTTTTCTAAATCCTTGGCGGAACGGGGATACGGTCCGGCGCTGGGCGGACGGAAGTCGTAGTTGAGGGACTTGCCGCCCCAGGCCGCCTTAATGATCAGCACGGGGCCGTCGGCGACCCGGTCCATCGTTAGCCCGAAGGTGTATTCCGGGCCGATCTTGCCACCGTCCTTGGCCGGATCCTGCCTTGAGCCATAACCCGTGGTCAGCTTGCCGAAGCCCTCGCCGTTCTTCTCGCCGATGCCTGTGAAATAGGAGATCCAGACATTCTTGGCCGTCGCCGGCTTGCTGTCGGGACCGAGCATGCGCCTGAGCAGGGGCGTGGTCGCAGGATCCTCGCCAATGTAATCAATCGTCTCCACCCGCGCATGCCCCTCCATGTTCGACTGCCCCACCAGCACGTAGACCTGCAGGGGCTTGGCATGGAGCAATGAACCGAGCAGGACGAAACAGGCGAGCAGGGGCGATCTCATCATATCTCTTCTATCGCTCCCGTCGTTCCCTGCAACCTCCCTGTCCGAGTTTGCCCCTCCCGCGGCACCGCCGCGCCGGCAGGGCTGACCGCCCTCGGTCAGCCGCCCTGCGGCGCCTCACCCGCCCCGCCCACGCCCTCACTCCAGCGGAATCAGCAGACCGGGCGAGGGCTTGCCGCCAAGGCCGATCCCGACCGGACCGGGCAGGCTCAGGACGGGCACGGTGCCGATCGCGCCCCTCGACGTCGTGGTCGTCATGTTGCCGATGCGGTTGGTCGAAGACGTGAAGCTCGAACCGCCGATCGAGCCCGTCGAGTGGCTCATGCCGCCGAATCGGTTGGTGCTGACCTGGAAGGACGTGGCGCCGAGATTGCCATGGGTGCTCGTCATCCCTCCCATGCGGTTGGTGCTCATGTTCAGGGACGATCCTCCGACATTTCCATAGGTGCTGGTCATGCCGCCGAAGTGATTGGTGGTGGTGGAGATGCTCGCTCCTCCCACCGAGCCATAGGTCGACGACAGGGCGCCGAACCGGTTGGTGGACAGGTTGATCGCGCTGCCGCCGACCTGACCGTAGGTGCTGCTCATCCCTCCGAATCGGTTCGTGGAGACCGAAACTGAAGAGCCACCGATGTTACCGTACGTGCTCGACATGCCCCCGAAGTTGTTGGTCGTCAGATGGACCGGCTGACCGTTCACCTGGCCGTAGGTCGTGGTCATGTTGCCGAACCTCTGCGTCGTGAGATGGGAGTTCTGGGCGGAAAGGACCGAGGCCAGGGAAAGGACGGCGACGAGTGATGCGTATTTCATATCTTGAATAATTTGACCTTCCCGAGCGCAGTCAACCCCATGCCTACGCCGGCAGGCTGCGCGCCCCCGTTCAGCCGCCATTCGGCGGCCATTCCATCCTTCAGGCTCCCCCATCTTCATCCTCAATCTGCATTTACTGTCCCTGTCCCTGCCCCTGTTCCTGCCCCTGTTCCTGCCCCTGTCCTAGTCCCTCGCGGCTCCGCCGCGCTCACCTTTGCACAGGAGCTCCGCTCCGCTTTGCACCTTTGCACTATCTGCCGCCTCCCCTTGCCAACATGCCAACTTGCCAGCCTGCCAGCTAACTCTGCCCCTGCCCCTGTCCCTGCCCCTCGAAGTCAGTCCCCTCACGGCCTCTCTGCGGCCGCGTGCCCCCTCCTCGAAACCTATCTCAAAATCCCCCTGCCTTCCCCTCCCTGGACCGGGGGTCATGGGCACCGATAAAAGGCCCGTCCTTCACGGGCTGGGCGACGGCCTGGGTCGAGCCGAGTGTGTCGACTTCGTTGAGGACGTGGCCGCGACGACGCAGGTCGGCCTTCGCGGATTCCGACATGCGCTTCTCGACGCGGAGCTCATCCGGGCTCCACTGCTGATGGAGACGCGGCTTGGCCAACGCGACGGCCGGCGTGTCACCCTCGTCAAGGATGTGCAAGATGGCCAGCAGGGTCTGGGAGATGATCGTCGGGCCGCCGGCGGCGCCGACGGCGAGCACGGGACGGTTTCCCTCAAAGACGAGCGTCGGCGACATGCTGGAGAGCGGACGCTTCCCCGGGGCGGGCAGGTTGGCGTCCGACCCCACGAGGCCGAATGCGTTCGGGACGCCCGGGGCTGCGGCGAAATCGTCCATCTCATTGTTAAGCACCACGCCCATGCCCGGCACGACGACTTTTGACCCGTAGGAGGTGTTAATGGTGGCCGTGCATGCGACCCAAGTTCCGGACGCGTCAGCGGCCGAGAAGTGCGTCGTGTGCTTCTCAAAAACATGCTCGTCGGCCTTGGGCGGCGTGCCGTGTCCCTTGACCGGTGTCGACTTGGTGAGGTCTATCTTCTTCGCAAGCTCCTTGGCGTATGCCTTGTCGGCCAATCCCTTCGGTACCTTGGTGAAGGCCGGATCGCCCAGCCAGTGCGCCCGGTCCGCGAAGGCCAGTTTCATGGTCTCGGCGATGAGATGAGGCATGTCCTCCCCGGGCACGGCCCCCTTGGCTTCGAGGATGTTGAGCATCTGCGCGACATGCACCCCGCCCGAACTCGGCGGGGGAAATCCGACAATCCGGCGTCCCTTGTAGGTCGTCTCCAGGGGCGTCCGACGCTTCAGCGCGTAGTCCGCGAAATCGGGTTCGGTGATCAGTCCGCCGTTGGCCCTCATCCAGGCGGCCGTCGCCTTGGCGAAGTCGCCCCTGTAGAACCAGTCCGCCCCGCCCTTGCCGAGAGCACGAAGCGTCCGGGCGAGGTCAGGCTGACGCAACAGCACGCCCTTCTCCAGCGGCCGGCCACCCGTGCCGAAGAAGATTGCCTTCGAGGAAGCGAACTTGGCCATGTCCTTCTCCACCGCGAGAAGACGCGCCGCCGAAGCTGACGAAAGTGGAAAACCGTCTTCAGCGATCTTGGCGGCCGCCTCGCAGTGCACGCCCCAGGGCAGCTTGCCGTATTTGACCACCGCCTCATGGAACACCGCGGCCTGTCCGGGAACGCCGGAGGCCAGCGCGCCCGTGCGACTCAGCTCCGGCACCGCCCTCCCGTCGCGCAGGAACATGTCCGCCGTCGCCGCGGCCGGCGCGGTCTCACGGCCGTCCAGCGCGACGACCTCGCCGGAAGGGAGACGGATCAGCATGAAGCACCCTCCGCCCAGCCCGGAGTTATGACTGTCCACCACCCCAAGCACCAGACCCGTGGCGACCGCCGCGTCGACCGCATTGCCGCCGCGACGCATAATCTCGACGCCGGCTTCACTCGCCAGATGGTGGACGGCGGCCACCATGCCGCGCCTCGCTTCTTCCGCCGCCTGCGCGACGAACGTCAGCGGCATGCACACGATCAGGAGCCATCGCTTCATGCGCCTAACTTATCCTTGATCCGCGTCTCGGCAATCCCCGGATAGGGGCGGCCGCTCAGGCGAGGCGGCGGAGCGGGCATGGACGAAGCCCATCCTGTTCAACGAGGAGGACCACGAGGGCTTCGAGCGCCCGCAGAACAACTTCGCCACCGCGGTCGCCGCCCATGTCTCCTGGGGCTGGTTCGACTACCGTCGCGCCGGCAAGGCGCCCGAAGACGGCTTTCAGTCCCCGCCGGTGAACTGAGGCATCTCGTCCGACCGGAAGAAGGCCTTCTTAAAATATCTGGCCGAAATCGCCGGCGCGAAGCCCTGAACCGTTACCCGGCCGGCGGGCGGATCCACCCAGCGAGGCGCACCCGTTCGACCAAGACCATGTGCGGGACGGTCAGCGCCGCCAGACCGACGAAGACGATCTGGACCACGCGTGCGTCCAGCGGGGCGTCCTGCAGGCAATACCAGGCCGCCGCCGACCCCAGCCCCACCCCGATCATGGGCAACAAGGCGACCAAGCCGAGGAAGCGCCAGGAGTCTCGGCCGGAATAGCGGAATGCGCGGAGGATGTGGCGCGCTCCGTGCATGCCGCAGAAGAACAGGGTGAAGGCGAGCAAGGGCGGCGCTACGAAGGCAAGCACGCCGACGGCCGCGAATTCGAACGCGGTGAGGCGATCGCGTAAGCTGCGTTCGCCGATTGCCAAGACCAGCCCCAACGCCCACGGCCAGACGAGCCAGCCCAGGACTGGAATGATGGCGCCAGCCGCTTCCGGGCCGACTAGCTGGCCGAATAAGCCGCTCATCTCAGCCTGATGCCGTCCAGCCGGCAGGACCAGCACAGCCCCCCCATAAAGAATCCGCGAGACCCAAGGCGTCCCTTCCGCGGGGTCGCCGGAAAAATGCGCAACCGAGATCAGCAGGAAACCGACCAAGAAGGCCGTAGGCGCCCATGCCCACGCGGCGACCACCAAACCGGCGAGCACGAGATAGCCGGCCGTGAAGCGCGACCAATCCCAGGCTGTCCGCAGTCCGTAAAGACGCTGCGCGAAAAGCGTGTCCATCGCGCCGTGCGGGACGCCGAGAACGAGGATCAGCGCCGCGAGCACGATGAGTTCGAGCCGCGGCGGGTACCGGTCCAAGGCGCCGGCGACCGCCGCCGTCAGACAGGCGACACATCCGAAGACTAGGCCTTGGCGACGCTCGGCGTTCACGGACGCACCACGCCCGGGGCGGGTCGGAAAAGTTCGCGGAGGAAAGGCCCCGGCGGCAAGGCGGCGATGACGGCCAGGTCGTCGAGCCAGGTGCCTTGGTCGCTCATGAAACGGGCGAGCCTCGCCGGCGCGACCTTGCGGAACATGGCCAGGAAAAGGACCGGCGCCAGCTCCGGTCGCCGCCGGAGCACCTGCAGGAAGAGCGCGTCCATGCGGCTGAGGATCCATCCGTCCGGCGCGTGCGCCCGGGGGCCGAGTCCCTCGGCCAGGCTCTGCGCGCACGTCTCCGCCCAGCGTTGGATGCGTTGGAACGCATAACCGCTGCTCGCCCGCGCCCCGCCCGCCATAAGGCCCGCCCGCACGAAGGTCGGGTCGGCCGCCGGCTTCGGGAGCGGCAAGCCCATCGGCAGGATGCCGTGCTCTTCGCGTCGGGTCCGGAAAGGTCGTTCACCAAGCCGCTGCTGGATCAGACGGCCGAGCTCCGCCCGGAATACGTCCGGGCCAGCCGGCGCGGGGGCGAAGGCGGTGACTTCCAGCAACGCCCGCGTCGGCGACAAAGGGAGGATGTAATGAAAAAGAATCTGCCCCGCCTCACCCTCCGTGAAGTGCATGATCTCCGCGACGGCGGGATCGAACACGGGGCCGACGCTTTCGATTTCCACGCCGAGGAAGGACTGCCACAGCACCGCGGCCCCTTCGGCGGGTACTGCCGGCGGTCGGGTGTCGACGACCCAACGGGCGCGCCGGACTCCAGCCGAGGTGTCGGCCTCCCAGAGCCCGCCGACCTTGCGCGGTTCGCCGAGCACGCGGACGCCCATGGCCAGGCGCACGCGCTCCGACTGGGTGATGAGCCCGCAGCTCTCCTCATAGAATCCCCCCGAGGGCAGGATCGCGTAGGGAGATTCTGCGCAGTCCACCACGACGCGCTCCGTGGGGGAGGCCAGGGACACCTTCGCCCATCGGCGCCGTACCAGATGCGGCAGCCGGGCCGAGGGCTGCATCCAGAAGCACCAAGTCCGGTCATCGACGTAAGCCGCCCGACTCTCGAGCACCAAGGTGCGCGGAGCCGCCGCCCCCTGCTCGGCCAGCCTACGCGCCAAACTGAGTCCGGCGGCGCCTCCGCCCAGGATGAGGAGATCAGTCTCCATGACGCGCGTTGATGCCCGGCAGCCCGATCAAGGCCCGGTGCAAGGAGACGGAATGCGTCCCGGGGCGGGCCCAGAAAGCGCCGCGGAGCGGCTGCGTGGTCAGGGCGGCGAGGGTGATGGTCGCCTTGCGCCAGTCGGGGACGACCGACCGTCCCTCCCAATAAGCATGCTCGGCCGCGGCCAGGCGGTGTCCGATGGCGCGATAGACGCGGCCCGCGACGAGGATGCCGGCACGCGCCCGCAGGGGCAGGAAAGGCAAGCCGGCTTCGCCGCTGGCGTAATAGGTTTCCGCTAAAGCGAGGAGCCGCGCCACCGCGGAGCGGATCCTCGGACGCAACGTCGGCGAAGGGTCGATGAGCTCGGCCGGCGCGACGTCTCCCACGAGGGCCGCGGGGAGATAGCGCCGCCCCATCCGGGCGTCGGCGGCGACGTCACGGCAGAGATTGGTCAGCTGCATGGCGATGCCGAGATCGACGGCATGGGCCGCCGCGGCCGGCTCGGGCGCGTCGAGGACCCGGCACATCATCAGCCCGACGGTACCCGCCGCCCGGTAGCAATAACGCAGGAGTTCGGCTTCATCCGCGACGCGGACGGTCCCGGCATCGGACGCCATGCCTGCGATGAGCTCACGCACGACCCCGGACTCGATGCCGCATTCGCGCAGGAGCGCCAGCCCGTCCTGGAGGATGGGATCATCGGAACGTCCCTCGAGGACGGCGCGATCCGCCGCGGCCAGCGCCATCCGGGCCTGCTCCGGGGACGCCGCCTCGTCGACCCAGTCGTCAAGCCGACGACAGAACGCGTAAAGCCGCGTCGCCCGACCGGCGTGCGTCGGACCGAGCAGCCGACGCGCCCAATGGAAACTCCGCCCCTGACGGGCCAAGGTCACCTCCGCCGCGGTCGAAGGAACGTGCGCGGCGGGCCGGCTCATGAGGCGGCCGGGATGAGGGCGTCGACCACCTTGGCGGAACAGAGCACGCCCGGGACGCCGGCGCCGGGGTGGGTGCCCGCGCCGACCAGGTAGAGGCTCCGCACGGATTCGGATTTGTTATGGAAGCGGAACCAGGCGGATTGACGGAAGACCGGAGCCACGGAGAAACCCGCGCCGTGGACGCTGCGGTATTCGGCGCGGAAGTCCTCGGGGGTCTTGTAGAAATCGGCCGTGATCACCGACTTCAGCCCAGGCAGCATCGTGCGTTCCAAGGCGTCGACGATGCGGTCCCGCAGACGCGGGCCTTCGACGGCCCAATCGATGCCGGCCTGCAGGTTGGGCACGGGGCAGAGCACGTAGAAACTGTCCTGGCCCGCCGGGGCGAAGCTGGGATCCGTGGCGGTCGGACGATGGACATAGAGCGAGAAGTCCTCGGCGAGCTTCTGGCGGTGGAAGATGTCGTCGAGCAGCTCTCGGTAGCGCTCGCCCATCCAGATAGTGTGGTGCGCAACGTCGGGATACGTCCTCGTCGTGCCGAAATACAGGACGAACAGGCCCATCGAATAATGGGCCTGGGACAGCTTCACGCGCGTGGCGAGCGCCTGCTCCCCGTGCGGGACGAGTTCGCGGTAAAGATGGGCCGCGTCCGCGTCGGAGACAACGACGTCGGCGTCCAGGACGGCGCCGTCGGCCAGCACCACGCCGCGGGCCACGCCTCGCTCGACAAGGACGCGCTCAACGGACGTGCTCAGAAGCAGGGCGACCCCTTGCCGTGCCAGCAGGCCGCCGAGGGCCTGGATGACCGCACCGGTGCCGCCCATGGCGAAGTGCACCCCGTGCGCACGCTCCAGGAAGTGGATCAGGCCGTAGATGCTCGTGGTGTCGAACGGGTTGCCGCCCACGAGCAGGGGCTGGATGGAGAACGCCCGGCGGAGCTTGTCGCTCACCAGATGGCGCGAGACCATCTGCCAGACGGTCTCATAATTGCGCAGTCCGAGGAGATGCGGCACCTGCCGCAGCATGGTCCCGAGCCGGTGGAACGGCTGGGCCGACAGCTGGGTGAACCCGATGTCGTAGATCCGGCGGCTGTGCTCGAGCAAGGCTAGGTACCCGGCGCGGTCGCGCGGTTCGATGCGCTCGATTTCGGCGAGCGTGGCCTCCAGGGTGCCGCCGTAGTCGAAGGTGTCCCCGTCGGCGAACTGGAAGCGATACCACGGCGTCAGCGGGACCAGTTTGACGTGATTGGCGAAGCTTTCGTCGAAGAGCGCGAACAACTCCTCGAACAGGAAGGGCGCCGTGATGACCGTCGGGCCGGCGTCATGCCGGAAGCCCTCGCGCTCATAGACTTGGGCACGTCCGCCCAGGGCTGCGCAGCGGTCAATGAGGGTCACAGCATAGCCCTTGGCGCGCAGCCGCAAGGCGGCGGCGATGCCACCGAATCCCGCGCCGATGACGATGGCTTTCACGCCTCCGTCTTATGCGGACTTCACCCGCTTAACGAGCGCGAAGGCGAATTCAGTCAGCAGCGCACCAGACTTGTTCGGCAAGGCGTCCGCGTGCCCGATGGCCGCCTCAAGATGTCCCCGCGCCAACTGCCGGGCTTGGTCGGCGGCGAGTTCAGGTGGGCGTCCGGCCGCAAGCAGGAGGACAATGTTCAGGCTGTGCTGGGCGGCGTCGCCCTGCACGTCCTCAAGATCGTCGACCATCTGGTACCCGATGCCGAAAGCGTGGACGGCGGCGCGGATGCGCGGCAGCCACTGTTCCTGACGCGCAGCCAGGAAGGCGAGTTCAAGCGGAAGGCTCAGCAGGACGCCGGACTTGCCGACGACGATCTCCTCGTAGCGGGCGACTTCGGGGAGGGCGCAGTCCTTGGTGGCCAGCTCGGAGCATTGTCCCTGGATCACCTGGGACGTGCGGGCATGGACGCAGCGCAGCAAGGCGGGGAGCGTAGCGGGCTCGGGCAGGTCGGCCAGGGCGCCATAGGCGGCCGAAAGCAGGAGGTCGCCGGTGCAGAGGGCGACGTCCGTACCAAAAGCGGCGCACACGGTTGGAAGACCGCGGCGTAACTTCTCCTTGTCCTGGAGGTCGTCGTGGACCAGAGAGGCGTTGTGGAGGAGTTCGACGCAGGCGGCGAGGCGGACAGCCTGGTCGCGGACAACGCCGAGGGCCTCGCAAGCATGCAAGGCCAGCCGGGCGCGCACCCTCTGCCCGCCGGCTTCGAGGTGATAGCGGGCGGCGCGCAACGTGGCGGGCTCGCCGGCGGACACGCCGGTCACCGCCTCCACCCTGACGAGAGCGAGCATCTGCCGCTCGACCTCGAGGAGGGCGGAGTCAGTGGTGCTGTTCATCGGGTGGGGGGGTATGACCGGTTGTGACCGTCAGGAAATCCCGGGGCAGGGGTCCCGGGACGCGGGGATAACAAAATCGGACAATGGGGCTCGCGCCCCATTGTCCAATTCGTGAGGGGTCCTTAGTTCTTGTCGGACTCGCTGACAGCGGCGGCCCAGATGATGACGCCGAAGCCGATCTTGTTGACCACGTCCGCGAGGTTGTAGACCACGTTGAGCATGACCGCGGAGTCTTCGGGCTTTCCGCCGGCGAGGTAGCCGAGGAAGTAGCCAATCGGGTAGATGGCCCAACCGAAGACGACGATGCTACGCATCAGCTTGAAGGCCGACTGGACGGCAGGCGGAGCAGACTCGACGCTGATCTTGCCAGCTTCACCGGCGTAGATTTCGTAGATGATGTAGAACCAGCCAGTCATGCTGATGATGAAGGCCAGCCATGTGTTGACGACACCGGCTTCACCGAGGTAACCAAAGATGAGCATCACTAAGGTGCCGATCATGAGGCGCCAGAAAACGCCGCCCGAGACCTTGGTCACGGCAGAGAGGATGAGATAGAACTCGACCATCAGCAGGGGCACGGTGATGAGCCAGTCGATGTAGCGGAAGACGGTCGGGGTGGAACCAGTGGACACCCAGACATCGCGCATGTAGAAGTAGTGAGTCGCAGCCACGAGGGTCACGAGGCCGGAGACGGTCAGCGAGGTCTTCCACTTGGGTTTGACGCGCTGTGTCTCGACGAAGAAGAAGGCCGTCGCGGCGACCAGCGCCATCGAGATGACCCAGAAGGAGACGCCGACTAAATCATCGGCCTTGAGGTTGCCCGAACCAGGAGAGGCTGCGGCCAAAACGGTTCCGGGGGTGAGGAAGCAAAGAGCCAGCATGGCGCCGACTTTGGCTAGGAGGGATTTTGTGTATGTGATCATGGGGTGCGGGGTGCAGAAGATTTCTAGACACGATATTTTCATAACACAAACAGCAGATAGATAATTCCCCTTATTTCCAAAGATGTAAATTTATTGTCAATAATCCCTGATTCGCACCCTCCTCACCCATTGCGACCTGAGAATTCCGCTTCAAACCGGCGTTTTTACCCTTCCGGCCCACCTCCGTCTAAGGTCGACCTCCTCACCATGGCCAGCCGACCCTAAGCCGCCGCAGGATGGTCGCTCAGCTCTGAGGCAGGTCGCCTAACGTGGCGATGATGTGCCTGACCCCGCGCCGCTTTTCATCTCGGCCCGGCGCATGGGCATGGCATCGATTAGGGCGAACAGCACGGAAGCCTCGACCGGCTGACCGAGGTCGAGCTTCACGCCTCCGTCCTTGCCGACGAGGCGGACGCGGAAGCCCCGGCCAAGCTGCGTCACGACGCGCATGTCGCGTTCCTGCAGTCCCGCCGCGGCCGCCTCCAAACCAGCCAGCTGGCGGCGGTAAGGTTCCGAATCGGACGACGGCGTGTCGATGACCAGAACCCGGTGCCGCCACCGGTGCCCCGTCAAGTCTGGCAACCCGCCGACGACGGCGTTCGGATCGTACGAGCAGCCCGCGAGGAGGCAGGCGGCGAACATGGCACTGACCCTCGGCGAATGGACGCGCATGAGATTAACTTAAGGCAAATCCTGACATTGCAAATAGACGCCCGTACCTCCCTTGTGAACCTTGCGCCGGCGGACGCCTCCGACCTCTTCCCCTTGAATACCTCGCTCATCGTGTTCTCCGCCCTGTCCTTCCTGAGCTACGGCCTTGGCTACCTGTACTCGGATTACCTTCAGCAGGAGTTCCGGCGCTACCAACTCGCGGCCTATTGCCGGTGGGTCGGCGCCCTCCAATGCGCCGCGTCGGTCGGCCTGATCGTCGGGCTGAGCGTACCGTGGGTCGGCCAAGCCGCTTCCGGCGGGCTCGCCTTGATGATGGTGGCCGCCTTGGGCGTGCGCATCCGCATCAAGGACAGCGTGCCGCAGATGCTGCCTGCCTTGGGCTACCTTGGGCTCAACGCCTATCTCTGCGTGGCAGGTTTCTGAAGGGGCTCAGAGCAGCGCGATGCCAAGGCACATCGCCAGGACGACGAGCGCTGGGGCTGATTTGATCGCCGGATCCCCGACCTTGAGATGCATGACGAGCGCGGCGCCCATGAGCGCGCCGAGTCCGTAGGCCGCGGGTTGCGTGAGGCCGGGCAGCCAGAGCGAGACCAGGAGCGCGAGCGCGAGCCCGACCTTCAGGACGCCGACCGCGACGTAGACCGGGGCCGGGAGGCCGTAGACGGCGAATTCCTCGCTGAGCGTCTGGGCGGATTGCCCGCGGTAGGCCGTCGGCTTGCTCCGCCGCAAGATCCAGACGTTGAGGATGCCCACCGAGACGATGACCTTGAGGACGATGGACAGATAATCCACGGCAGGGAGCGACGGAAGCCATTCAACCGCATGGCCGGACCTTTGCCACCCTAATCCGGCCCAGCCAAGGGAACGCCCAGCCCCGACTCCCTGCTCACCTGGACCGTCCCTGCCGTTCGGGTTTGTTTCGGCCGACGAACATCAACGGACAGACCCCGTATCTGACCCATCAGGAAAGACGACCCAGGACGTTATGTAAGATTCAATCCCGGCGAGCACCTCAACGAGGGCCGCTTGACGACCAAGGCCAACGGCGAGGCCATCATCCGTGTCCTGAATCAGCTTGCCGACGAACTCTCCGCCTGGCCTCCCGAAGCCGCGGAAGAACTCTCCGGCTTGATCCTCAAGAGCATCTAGCGCCCTGCCCCTGTCCCTTTCCCTAGCTCCCCTTCCCCTCGTGGCTACGCCACGTCTTACCCGCCCCATACCTTGCCGAACGCGGCCTTGATCTCGGCCATGGACAGCGGGCCCTTCGACGGAGAGCTGATGTCATTGAATTCATGACCCTCGAAACTCTCCTGCTCCCTGAGCACGCGAAGGTAGGCTTCGAGCAGACGACGCCAGACCTCCGGCTCCTCGTAGAACCCCTTGGCCGTCCAAGCCACCGCGCTGGCGCCCTCGTCGTCCCACGCCGTCTCACGCCAGAGCGCCATCACCTGGCCCTCTGAATCAGGACCGACCATGAAGAGCGTCTCTTCGGTGTGTCCCGGACCCAGATCCAGCTGGCAGCTGAAAAGCTTTCGGACCTTGCCCGGCGAGTATTCGGCCGAGTCCCCTTCGTCGTAAGTTTCGATGCCCTTGGCGTTGACCATGGCTCAGCGATCCTTCCTCGGGCGCGTCGTGTAAAGCCCGAGCACGCCCAGCCCGATGGCCATGAGCCCGGCGCCGGAGAGGTCCTCCCCGTTCTTGTTCAGCCCCAGCACGAAACAGATGCCTGTGATGATCCAGCCGTAGCAGAGGAACCGCGCGCAGCCCGTGGGTATCGGGATCATGGCCTCACTTCTTGATCAACCAGTAGATCCAGCCCCAGAACAGGCCCTTGAGCGGGGCCAGAATGAGCCCGGCGCCAATCGCATAGCCCAGACCGCCGCCCCCGCCGCTGAGGAAGCCCAGCGCACAACCGATCAGGAACAGGACCCAGGTCGCCTTCCACCAGCAGGCCCAGTAGCTGAGCTTGGGACTCTCTTGCATGACCCGACCCTGACTCCGTCCCGCAGACGGGCAACACAATTATTATACAAGAATGTTTACAATGCCAACCCCGCCCGGCTTGGCCCTGGCCTCGTATCCGGCCCGGATGCGTTGCTAAGTCACGGGGTCAAGCCGTACCCTGTATCTCAGCGAAACTAGATTCGGGACTTTCGGGCGTTTTTGGTTACGCCCCTCCCATGGTGCGGCCTGACCCCATGCTCGGCCACTTTGACTTATCTCTCCTTTTCACCCTGTCCCCGTGCCCACGTGTCCCCCTAAAGTTTAGGTATTTGGCGGATAAAGCGACCCGTTAGGGAAGTTGCCAAACAGAGGCTGGTCGCCGTCGGAAAAGCAAAAATAAGGAGATCACCACCCACGAACGCGCCACGCCAGGATGCGCCCCGACCACCGAATACTTCCGCGCGATCGCCCCGACTACGGGGAACATTCACGCCGAATTTGAAGGACTGCACATCGGGTCGCATCCGATCGGCGAACTCTAAATCGTCGGTTGCGATCGAGGCGACGAGCGCCCCATTCGATACATTCATCGCCGATAAGAGCTCGGACTCGGTATCCACGATCACGATCGAATCAATCGGACCAAAGGGCTCGCTGTGATGGAATGCCCATCCGCTCGGAGGATTCAGAACACACGCCGGCGCCACATAGCCCGACGTATCCTGACCGCTAATAAATCTTCCAGCCCCGAGGTCTCCATGCACCAGCGGTATGCCTCCGGTGTCTATAGCCTCATCATACCGTTTCTGCAATTCAACCGCCTTGGATTGTGAAATCACCGGACCGAAATCCAGGTCAGGCAACGGATCAGCGGCTTTTTCCACCGCAAATGGATTACCAAAGCGAAGCGATTGAATGACTTTGTTATACGTCGCCAGGAAATCAGGCAGCAATCTTCGCTGAACGACATACCTCGGATAGGCGGTGCAACGTTGCTTCGCATATTCGAAACCTTTTTTCAAATGAGCCGCCAAGAGGTCCCACTGCGAAAAATTCCAGATGCCCCAGGCGTTCAAACCTTCCTGTTCCAAAATGTGTCGCCGTCTCAAATCCGCCAGGGTGCTGGCTGCCTTTCTGCCGTTGGAACGTCCACCCACGAACGCAAGCGCCCCGAGTTGAGGCGAGGAAATCAGTGCTTCACTTAGATTACTGCCTACCCCCGAGACCAAGGTGACCGGCAAACCGGCCCGCGCCATCAACGCGTGTGACAAGGTCAGCGCATGGAATCCGCCCTGTGACGGCGTCTTTGCGATCACCGCATTGCCCGCGAGCATCTGCGTTAACTCAGCGTGCACCAGCACGCTCAGTGGATAATTCCATGAGGCGATATTTGAAACCGGACCCGGCAAAGGAAGCCTCCCCCGCATCTGACGTTCAACCTCGCGGAGATACCAATCAACCCCTTCAACACAGCGATCAAAGTCAGTACAAGCTAGGCGCCAAGGTTTTCCAATCTCCCACATTAACAAGTGCACAATCGCTTCGCGGTGCTCACGTAAAAGATCCAAGGACTTGCTCACCCGACGTTGCCGTTCGTCCAGCGGCACTTTCGCCCATTCTTTATGTTGCTTTGCGGATTTTTCCACAGCCGAAACAGCGTCCTCGCGACTGATGCGTGGTGGGCCCGGTATTAAAGTTCCATCCAACGTCAAGGGATGCGGCTTTGTTTCGCCAACAAATACCCACTTTCCGCCAATTAAATTGGCGGCGCGATTCGCTTCAAAAGCTTCGGGCGCGGCTGAGCGTGCCCGACGATAGACTTCATCCCAACTGGTTCCAGGTTTATGAATAAGTGCCATGGGGTTTAGGTTGAGAGGTAGAGTTACACTTAAAATCTAAATTCAGTTTTGATTCAGCAAATGGGGTAAGTCCGTTTTTGTATCACGATTTTTTCACACCTCACCACTGCCTCTAAATAATCCCAAACCGCATTCAAAATACTCATTCACAAATAATGTATCTCCCCTTGTCCCCGCGCCACATGTCCCCTCGCGTGCTGTGCATGCGATCACCTTGTCCCCTCGCGAATTTCAAACGCATCATTCAGTTAAAACTCGGATTACTTTAATTCAGGATTCTTTTCCTTCTTATCCTCCTCATCGAGCTTCCGAACTCCCTGCAGACTAAAAAAGAAACCTATCCCAAAAAGTATAAAGATAAGGACAGCAAAATGGGGAACATACTCATTCATCTTTAGAGTTTTGAATAAGTTTAAGGTAAACTCCGAAGCAGAGTATTGAAGGTGCCCAAAGCCCCACAAAAATAGCGTCTTCTTTGCTTCCGTTTAAATAAAGTGCTTTTGAAAAAACAATCGAAAGGAAGGTTGCGACAAAGAAAAATTTGTCCGCAAGTGTGAAATTTTTGAACATATAAAAACTTACCTTAGAACTAACCGGAGCACAGTCAACTAAACGGAGCCACTCGGACGGGATCAGGCCGCACCTTAAGCAGCAAAACGCACTTAGATTCGGGTCTTTCGGGCGTTTTTAGTTACGCCTCCTCTCATGGTACGGCCTGACCCCATGCTCGACCCACCCGTGCCGCTCAGCGGACGCGACACCGTCGCGCCACTACCTCAAGTGATACCCACGTGTCACCGTGTTAGTATTCACCCTCGCAGCTCCGCCGCGCTCCGCTCACGCCGAGACTACGTAATACCCCGATTCCCTGAGAAGCCTGGCCACCTCCGCCTCACGCAACTTTGAGTCCGTGCGCAACGGACGGGACAGATGGTAGATCTGGCGCCTCGTCGCCTCGGTGATGCCCTTAAGCCTGATCAGGCCGGAGGAGACGTCGATCGGCCGGATGCCGTATTTATGAATCCAGCCACGTTGAGATTTGTATCTAAGAAGATGCTGCAAGTATCGCTCCAGCGTGGAGAGCCCCGTCTCGCCGACGTAAAGGACCGGCCTCGACGCACCCCGGACCTCAGGATTGTGTTCAAGCACCCGCTCCCGGTCCGCTTTCGAGAACTTGCTGAGGGGCAAAAGCTCTCCGACATAGACGATTCGCGGCGCGGTCTTGATTTTCGGCATGGCCCCATCCTGCCCCGATTCCGCTCCTGAACAAGCCCACGTCCTGTCGTAGCCGGAACATCTCTCAAGG